>Ga0207706_10000339_pt1 | contig 50795 bp, 39 predicted proteins | sample KBSC53metaG_FD_184318 | JGI IMG/M metagenome (GOLD analysis project Ga0207706, IMG submission 184318) | Corn rhizosphere microbial communities from Kellogg Biological Station, Michigan, USA - KBS C5-3 metaG (SPAdes) (version 2) | ecosystem: Host-associated > Plants > Roots > Rhizosphere > Soil ... | reverse complement strand
CCATCGGGAATAATGTTCTTTACCTGCTGCCCCACCAGTTCATCGCGGCGGTAGCCAAACTGCTTCTCCGCCTGCACATTCAGCAGCACGATCTCCCCGCCTGGATTCACCACCACCATGGCATCGGGGGCTGCCTCCAGCAGCCCGCGGTAGCGGCCTTCCATCTGCGCCAGATGCTTTTCCGCGTTCTTGCGCACGCTGATGTCGCGGATCGCCGCTGTTACCAGCGTGCCCTCCGCGCTCTCCAGCGGGCTCAGCATGATTTCGATGGGAAACTCGCTGCCATCCTTGCGCCGCCCGGAAAGTTCGATTCCGGTGCCGATCTGCTGCGCCAGGGCCTCGGCGGCGCTGCGGGTGCCGTCGGCGATCAGCCGTTCCGCGAAACCCTCGGGGATGATGTTTTTGACCTGCTGCCCCACCAGTTCATCGCGGCGGTAGCCAAACTGCTTTTCCGCCTGCACGTTCAGCAGCACGATCTCTCCGCCCGGGTTCACCACCACCATGGCATCGGGCGCCGCCTCCAGCAGCCCGCGGTACTTCGCTCCCGACTCCTTGCTTTCGCTGAGATCGCGGCTGATCTCGGTAAAGCCGCGCAGACGTCCCGCCGGGTCGCGCAGCGCGGTGCAGGTGACATTGGCCAGAAACCGGGAGCCATCTTTCCGCACCCGCATGCCTTGTTCTTCATGCCGGCCACTGGCGGCGGCGATGGCGAGCACCTCCTGAGGGCGGCCGCGCTGGATGTCTTCCGCGGGAAAGAGACAGGAAAGATTGCGTCCGATAATCTGTTCCACACTGTAGCCCTGGATGCGCTCTGCCCCGGCATTCCAGCTCACAATCCGGCCACCCGGGTCCAGCATAAAGATGGCGTGGTCCTGGACTCCGTCGAGCAGCATCCGGTATTGTTCTTCGCTGTCCCGCAGCGCCGCTTCTGCCTGCCCCCGTCCGGTGTTGCGGCGTTGCAGGCTCCAGGCCGCGGCGGCGGCCACCAATAAACCCAACAACGTTCCCAGGACCAGAACGCTCTGGACCTGGCCCAGGCGCCGTCTGGCGTCCTCACCCCGCAGCTCCAGCAGGCGCCGCTCTTCCACCTGCAACTGGAGCACGGCGGCCTGTAATGCCTCTTCCCTCGATTGGCCCCCTTCGCCGCGCAAGGCGCCGGCGGCCGCTTCCATGCCCTGCCCCTGGCGCAAAGCGATCACCCGCTCGGCCTCCTGGATCTGCTGCGCCGCCAGCTGTTCGAGCCCGGGCAGCTGACGCTGGGTTTGGGCGTTGTCCGCGGTCAGGCTGCGCAGCGCGGCCTGGTCCTGGGCCGCCCTGGAGCGGCTGCTGTGGTAGCTCTCGAGGTAATTTTCGTTGCCGGTCAGCACAAATCCCCGGCTGCTGGACTCGATACTCTGCATGGCGAACTGCAGGTCCTGGAGGGTCTCCAGAACGTCGTGGGTATGGCGTACCCAGCGGGTGCTGGCGCTGGACACGACCAGGCCGCGATAAGAGGCGGCACCGACGATGAGCAGGGCCAGAATGGCGGCCCCGAACCCGAGCTGTACCTTCCGATTCGAGCCTGATGTGCTTTTCATTTCACCCGATCGTGACGGGGCGCGGAACAGCCCGGCGTCAAGTGTCCCGCTTCGAGGTCGAGAACCCCCGTCCTTAAGCGAAAAGTGCACGCCTGTATGTGCCCGCGAGGCTCAATTATGTATTTGGAAGATGAAAAACCGAATTAGGACCCTCTGACCATGCTGGTTTGGGTTTTCAAATTGGGACAGTATCGAACTGAACCGGCCGGCTCCATCACCCTGGCCCTAAGAAGCTCCCTGCGCCTTCATCAACGGCGAATCCATGCTCTCGACTTGCCTTTGCAGTTGCTCCTGGGCTGCTTCGTCGAAACCGGTGAATTCGATCCCCATGCCCACTCCCCGGTCGCTGGTCCTGACCACGCCTGTGGTTTGCACTCGTTCGGAATTCAACCAGAAAGCAATGGTCACTTTCTCTGTGACCGGGAGAGGCGTCCTGGTCTCGACGTAGCAGCCTCCGGCGCTCATGTCCGCCGTGGTCGCGGCGCCAACCGAGCCCACACTCTGCCCATGCCGGATTTCCAGGGGAAAGGAAATTCGGTGGCGACGAAATTTTCTCTTGTCCTTCACCACCGGTGCGGTCCGGAGAATGGGAGAGGTTGCCATGGTCCGGTTCGCCGCCCGCTGCCGCTCCCACGGACACGGCTGTCCCGACACGATTTCTACGCCCGCATCGATGGGTAGTGCCGGGCCCGTGACCCAGATCACCCGGCAGCGGGCTTTGCTGTCGCCCAGCTGCACTCCGATGACGTCCCCGACGAGAAGCTTTGCTTCAAGTCCGGAAAGCCGGGCGCCGCGATCGCTGATATCGAGGGTATGGGCGTTCCGGGAGAAAGGACGACCCACCGCATCCATGCCGAACACTCGCACCGCCAGGTCGGCAACGAAACGGGGCTCGGGCGGATCGGACATGCAGTGGTGGCGTGCGCGGCATTTCGAAGCCTGGCATCTAAATCCCGACTCTCACGCCGGGCGCGCTTCCATGCCTCCCTTTCAGGTCTGGTTGCAGGGCCTTCTTCAAACCTGGGCTCACACCAGACACCGCGTTTGCTGGCGGCCTCTAATTATGGGTCGGACTGACTGCTGGCAGAATTAGTAATTTCACATATGGCGGAAAAGAATTTCAAAGCGGGAAAGGACCAGGCGCGCCGGAACCGCTGAAACGCGATCTTTTCCCGGCTGGCCTGACCCGGTCAAGCGCTTTGCGGTCGTCAGCCCGATACCCCAAGGGTTCGGCGCAGCCTCGAGTTATGCTTCCCCGCCCCGCCGCGCTTTGTCGATGAACGCGCTCCATCCATGTACCAGTTTCTTCTGTGACATGCCTGTGCAGCTCCGCGCATGCCGCCGGCGTCCGATCCGCCAGGGACCGTGCGGCCCCTCGCAATAGTAATGCGCACCAAACTTGGCCAGCTTTCGCCGCGCGTCCGCCAGGATCAAACCACTCCACGTTCAGGCATCCATTTCGCAGTCGCCCACTGAGACTATCGATGAATCCGTTTTCCGCCAGCCGTCCAGGACGAATGAAACACAACTGAACGCCGTGGGCCATCACTCCGGGTGGGTAAACATGTGCTCGGCGGTTTTCCGCTTCACCGCCGTACACGTCCGGCTGTGGTATTTGTCGTCCTGGTCGCAAAGGCAATAAGAGCGTTGCACCCGAGTCACCTTACCGACTACAATCTCGGAGGCGTCGTACCGAACGAGAAATGCAGGCTCATGCTGCATAGATGTGGCTCCTTCTCCTGACTGGTATCTGCCCATGTGCCCTCCCAAGGACATCGTCAAAATACCAATCATGCAGCAAGAAACAGTGCTTCTCAGGTGACGATAGTAAGTTATTTGTTTTCAATCGGAGAGGTGGCAGAGTGGCCGAATGCGGCGGTTTGCTAAACCGTTGTACTGGCTAATACCGGTACCGAGGGTTCGAATCCCTCCCTCTCCGCCAGATCTTTATTTTCTGCGTGACAAGTCCATTGGCCTCCGGTGGAGACAGATGCTGCCCTGCTGTCTCTCTGCAAGGCAGACGCTTGCGTCGCCGTTGGAAGTAGGTGACAGACTTACTCGATCTCAAACGAAACGAACTGAAATCTGCCCTGTCGCTCGACTTCCAGCACCACGGCATCGCCTGTTTTGAAGCGCTCAAGCTCCGAGCGAAGATGACTTGCGCCGGTTAGCTGGACGCCATTGAGCGAGCAGATCACATCACCGGCGGCCAGATCAGCGTCGATGGGTGGCGTATACTCCACCTTCCCGGCTACCACCACGCCAGCGGACGAGCGCGGAGTCGCCAACATATCGAGAACCGGCCTCTTCAAGTCGAGCACAAATATCCCGAGCGGCTGGATCAGGCTGTTCTGCGGATCAATCAGATCCGCCAGATTTTCAGCTCCCGCTTCAGCCTCGAATGCGGGAATATAGAGCTTTAATGCTTCTTTTTCACGTAGAACATCCATCTGGACGGCTTCATCATGTCGATGGAGAAAAAGCGACGCTGCAAACTTTGGCAGAGAGTCGATTTCCCGGCTGTCAATCGCCGTTACGATGTCTTTCGGTTTCAGTCCAGCTTTGTCGGCAGGGCCTCCAGGGACGACATTGGATACTATTACGCCCCAGTCCTGTGAAAGTTTCAGACCAGCCGCCAATGTCGGATTGATGGTCTGAACACTCGCCCCGATGAGGGTCTGGCGCACGCGCCCGTATTGCTTCAGTTCTTCGTAAACAAATCGCACGGTGGGTTCCGGAATCGCGAAGCCCAGTCCTTCACTGCCGCCGCCTTGGCTGTAAATGAATGTGTTGATGCCGACGAGATTGCCATCGCGATCCACGAGTGCTCCGCCGCTGTTTCCGGGATTGATGGGGGCATCAGTTTGAATGTAGATCATCGGGTGATCGACTTCGGTCTGTCTCCCTAAGGCACTGATGATGCCTCTCGTAACGGTATGATCAAGTCCTGCCGGCGATCCAACCGCAAGAACCGTCTGTCCCAGGCGCGCCTTATATTCCTGTCGAAGCGAAATCGCAGGCAGAGCATCCGCCGCTTCGATTTTTAGCAGGGCCAAGTCCGTAAATCGATGGGCGCCGATCAGCTTCGCTTCGAACGTGCGTTGTTTGTGAAGCAAGCTCGTCTTACCGGGGACCAATTCCATGTTCACGGATCGCATGACAACCTGGATCCGTTGCGCACCAGTTACGACGTGTGCATTGGTGATGATGTAGCCGGCTGGATCGACGATCACTCCCGACCCAATCCCACGTTGCCGCTCAATGACGTTTTCACCGCCGCTTCGCTCGCGGGACGGCCCGAATCCGCTAACCGAAATCTGGATGACGGCGGGCAGGACCCGCTCGGCAAGATCGTCCATCGCACGGTCCAGGTCCGCCAATGCGCTGAAACGTGCAGCCCCATTGTCTGCGGGAGGCTTGCCGCGGCCTCTACCCTCACTCGGCGGAGTCTGACCAAAGACACTGGAGACCACGGTCAAGAGTATGAGCGTAATTGACAATTGATGTGAGGTTATGAATCTCAAGCTGGTTTGCCTCATGTCGGTAATTTCCTTTTCATTGGCCTACAGCCGGTATTCGTACGTAAATACGCGAATTTCAAGTTGCTTCGTGATGGAACTCATGACGATCTTGCCCGGATAGTTGGGACCATCGCGAAGCTGATCGAAAGCAATCACGATCGAGACCGGGGCGTCATCGAGAAACGTGTTGATTTCCGTTTTTACCGGGCGCTTGGTCGCAGGATCGAAGATCATGGTCATCGAATCTCCCGGTTTTACGTAATCGCGCATGCGAATGCGCACTTGGCTGCTCCCGCCGCCTGTCGTGACTTCGGCGTTCGAGATTGATGCCTGGAGTCTGGCCTGATCGGGGCCGGGATAGCGACTGGCTAGCGCGGTCAGGCGCTCGATGTAATCCCGCATCTTTTCTTTCTCTTCCTCTATCTTCCTGGCGATAAGGCGATGACCAGGTCCGCGTCGAGGCGCCTCAGACTGGGCCTGGCGCTGGTCGAGGGGAATACTGACGCGCTCACCACCGGCGTTGTAGTGGATTTCATCCACCTTGGTGTTCTTGAGCTCGCCCTCGTGGTAGGTCTCGGTTCGCTGATTGTAGGTGTACTGCCGGAGTTGCTTGCTGTTGGCCGCCATGCCTTGCATGAGGTTGCTGACCGGCACCTGGGCTACGGCTGTGCCGATGAGAAACACGGCGAAAGCGGTTGAGACGGTTGCTTTACATTTCTGATTCACGGCTGAAGTCCCTCCAATAGATGTTGCGTTTCGGTTTGCCCGCAGCGTGCTCCAGGGATCGCACACTGCGGCGTTCGTCCGGAGACTAGTCTCCAGGGTGGACGGTGATCTATTGCATGTCAGGCCACGACTTGGCTCACTAGTTGAGGATTCGTGACCTCGGCGTTTGGATCCTCCAGCAGGCGGCCAAGCAGATCGCAGGCGCGTGCCGTCCCTTTTTCGTTGCGAACCTGTGCGCCAATTGCCGCAGCGCGTTCAGCGTAGGTCTTGTTTTCAAGCAGGTTTTGAATCTCTCGCGCAGCGACCTCGGCGTTGTAGCGCTCGCGTGGAATGCTCCGTGCCACGCCCATACGAACGAGGCGAGCAGCGTTATCCGGCTGATCGTGGCCATAGTGAACGACGAGCGTTGGACGACCAGCCCGCATGGCCTCGCCCGTTGTACCGATCCCGCCCTGATGCACGTTCACGCAGCCCCTAGGGAAGACCGCGGCGTGCGGCGCATATTGGATCGCCATCACCCCGGGCGGCAGTGGGTGTTTGGGCTGGTTCTGCGGATCGCGCCCAACCAGTAGCAGGGCGCGGCGCCCGAGGCGCATGGCTGCCTCCGCGCTTTGTTCGTAGAAGTCGCCCGCAGCGCCGACTGCCGCTGAACCCAGTGTAAAAACGATGGGCGGTTCCCCAGCATTCAGGAATTCCTCCAACTCCGGTGTGTTGCCGTCGCTGTGGCTGAGGAATGGAAATCCTGTTGCATACGCATTGGCCGGCCAGTCCGGTTGGGGCGCCGCCAACACGGGTGAAAACAGACCTAATGCCAGGTGCGGCGAGTGACCCCATAGGAGGGGATTCGGTGCGCGCAAGAGACCAAGCTCTTTTTCGAATTCACGAAATGGTTTCCACACCGGCTCAAACATTGCTGCGATGAGCTTCAGAAGCACCTTCTGAACCCCGGGGCCGAATGACGCCAGCTTTTCGGCGAAAGGCAGGCCGGAGAATACCGGCGGATCGTATGCGGAGCACAGGCTCATGGGCGCGACCGCGACGGATGCCCAGGGACAGCCGGACTTGCGCGCGAGGAGAAGGGCCGCTACCGCAATTGGGTGAATGACCAACAAGTCAGCGTCAGCCGCCACTTCCGCCGTATCCTGGTACGAATCACGCAGGGCGGGCAGGATAATGTCGCAAAAAAGGTAGCGCCCGCCAGTGCGGCGGTCCATCACGCGACGAAGAATACCCGGATCGGAGATATCGACGTCCGGACGCACCGGATGGAATGCAATCTCTTCGGCTTCGATCAGCCTGCGGTACGACGGTGAGGTTGCTACCACGGGAGCGTGCCCGCGGTGTTTCATTTCACGAGCCAGGGAGAGGAGTGGATAAAGGTCGCCCAACGAACCGAATGTGCAGAATACGATGCGCTTACCAGGCATAAATCTCTTTCTCCTTCTTAGAACGTGCAGTTATATTCACGAAGAGCAGCTTGCGCTCATGGGCGACAGTTCAGTCCGCCGCAATCGCCGCTGGGGCGACCGGCGTTCTTTCCTTGGCTTCCCACTTCAGGATCTTTAGATCGAGAACGAAGATTGCGTATAGCACGGGCACCAGCAGCAGCGTGATGAATGTTGCCACGCAAAGTCCGCCGATCTGGGTGTAGCAGAGTGGCTGCCACAGCGGCCCGCCGTGCAGGGCGAGCGGGAATAGAGCCAGTACCGTCGCGCCCACCGTGATCATGACGGGGCGCAAACGAACGATGCCGGCATCGATTACGGCTTCTTCAAACGGCTCACCCTCTTCGTGCTTCTCTTCGATGAAGTCGAATAGCACGATCACGTGGCTAACGATCACGCCGATTAGGCTGGCAACTCCCAGGAAGGCCATAAACCCGAACGGAGTGCCCATGATCCAGAGTGCTGCGACGGCACCGACGACACCGTACGGAGCGGCCGCGAACACGAGGAAAGGCTTGACCGCATTGTTGAACTGCAAGACGAGTGCAAGAAAGATCAGGAACACGGAAGCCGCCATGACAATGCCGAGTTCTCCGAATCCCCGGTGTTGCTGGTAGTAGTCGCCACCCATGCGAATCTTGTAGCCAGGGGGAAGATTCTTTTCGAATTCAGCGAGCTTCGGTCCTGCTGCTTTCAGCACCTCAGACGAAAGCACCCCAGGCCCCGGAAAACACCGAACCGAGATCGTGCGGAAATGGTCGAGGCGGACGATCCGGTCGGTCTGCATCGAGTGCTCGATTTTCGAGACCTGCGCCAGGGGAACCTTTGAGGTGCCCTGCGATGAGTACACATAAAGGTTCTGGATGTCGGAAAGCTGGGCGCGTTCTTCTACCTTCAGGCGACCAACGACGGGAATCTCCTTGTTGCCCTCTTGTAAAGTCGTGAGCTGATGCCCGCTGATCGCGGAGGTCGACGATGAGGCAACGTCTTGATTGGTGATGCCCGCCAGGTTGGCGCGGTCAGGGTCGATCATCAGCTTCACACCGGAACTTTCGGTGTCCCAGTCGTCACGCACACCCGCCGTGTTGGGCAATGACCGGAAGATGTCTTTCAACTGTCCAGCCAAACGGCGCAACGTGCGAATGTCCTCGGCAGACTGTGCTGCGCTGACATCGGCGTTGTTGGTGATGAGAATGTCCACGGGAAAGTCGATGGCGGCATATTGCAGCTGACGAACATCGACTCGCGCGCCGGGAATACTGGCCGACATGGCGGGCTGCAAGTGCTTCACAAATTCGGGCGTAATTTCCTTGTCGGTAACTTCCAGGATGATCTGTGCATAATTCAATTGCTGCAGTTGCGGCGATACTGAAAACCAGAACCGCGGTCCGCCTCCACCCGCGAAGGTGGTGACGTATTTCAGAAAATGCTCCGGTTTACCGTTCTTGCCAGCCCGGTCTTTCGCGAATTTCTCGGCCTCCATACGGACGATCTGTTCAACCTGCTGGGCTGTTTGGTTCGTGGTATCGAGATTCGTGTCGTTGGGAAGCCAGACGTCAATGTAGGACCAGTACTGCACGTCTTCCGGCATAAATGAGGTCTTCAGTTGCGACATGAAGAAGACACCAAGCGCGAGGAAGGCCAGCGAACCAGCAAAGACCTTCCAGCGATGTTCCATCGCAGTCTTTGCGGTTCGTGCGTACCAGCCCGTGAATCCTGTGGTGCGGCGTACTTCGATGGGCTTCTCCGCCTTCTTGTTTGGCCGGAGCAGGTAGTAGCCGAGCAGGGGCACAAACGTCATTGAAGCCAGGCGCGAAGCCACCAGCGAACACGTCATAACGATGGGCAAGCTGTAGAGAAACTCGCCCATGGTGCCCGTCAACATGAGAAATGGGATATAAGCAGCGATGTTGGTGACCGTGGCGAACATGATCGCCGTCGCCAACTTGGTGGGCCCCAGCCATGAAGCGACGATGTTCGGCTGTCCTTCCGCCAACCCTCGCTTGATCGAATCGCCCGCGACCACCGGATCGTCGACCAGCAGGCCCAGAGCGATGATCAAGGTCGCAACCGAGACCTGCTGAATATCGATGCCCAGCACCCACATAAAACCAAACGTCATGGCCAGGGTGATTGGGATCGAGATAGCCATGAGAACCGCGGAGCGCCACTCCCAGAATCCAACCAGCGAAACGATAACGACCAGCAAGATCGCCTCGTAGAGAGCTCCCATGAACAGGTCGATATTCTCTTTCACCTGCAGTGGCTGGTCGGACGTTCGTGTGATGATGAGATCCTCGGGCAAGTAATTGCGGACAGCCGCGAGTTTTTCGTCCACGCTTTTGCCAAACTGAGCTATCTGAAGCCCGTCGCGCATTTGTACAGCGAGCGTGATAGCACGACTCCTGTGCCAGGAGCCATCTTTGTCCTGGCGGGTGAAGTAGTTCAAGTAGCGTGCCGGACTGTCGTAAGCGCGCGTGATGTCGACGAGGTCACGCAAGTAAACTGGGGCGTTGGATGCAGTGTCTGCACTCCCAATGATGACGTCTCCGATCGACTTGGCGTTATCGAACTTGCCGGAAGGATTGAGCGTTACATTCTTGTTGTCCACTTCGAGAATGCCGCCCGGCAGCGTGCTATTGCGCGCCGAGAGAACTTTGCTCAAATCGGAGGGCTGAACTCCGTATTCCGCGAGTCGTTGCTGCGAGTAGTCCAGATAGACCTTTTCCGCAAGAACGCCGCTCCGGTCCACCTTAGACACTTCCGGCGTGCCTTGCAGCGTCCGTTGAATCAGTGCGGTGAAATCGTCGAGCTCTCGATAGGAGTATTTCTCGCCTGCTACCGCGGACAGTTTGGCCTCAGTCGCTCCGGGGTCGCGGATGAGTGCCGGCCGCCAGGAATCTGGATGAATTTCTGAGCGATGAAAGCGTTCACGGGCAATGCGGTCACCCCACACCAAGAGTGCCGCATCGTCCAGTTTGGAGTTCACGTCGATGCCGATGAATCCCGGACCCTCAAAGAGATGGGAATCCTGGAAAGCCCCTTGCTGGATCCCAAGTCTCTCCACTAACTGAAAAGATGCCTTCACTTCGTCCGTCGCCACCGACTGAGGAAAGGACACTACAACGCTGATGCGGGGTTGGGGCGCATTCTTCGGCAACGTATCGCGCAAGTGCTCGATCGATTTCTTGACGGTACGCGCACGCAGCGCAACCTCGATGTCGCTCACGCGAGGGCTCGCAACCGTGAGCATGAGCGCAGCCGTGTCGCCGAAGTTGCTGTTGAATTGAATTGGGCCTGCGCCTTTCGGTAACTGATTACTCAGTTCATTCAGCCGCAGATTGATATCGTTCAGCTCTTTCCTTGTGTCTTTCACTTTCTCATCGAGCTGGACGAATACGAGTGCGAAGTTCGGGAAACTCAGCGAGCGAACACCGTAGTCCGATCCGCTCGGCGGCTTCACCGCCTGATTCTGCGCCATGGCCTGCTCGATCGGCCGTGTGACGAGCTGCTCGATATCCTCCGCCGACGCGCCGGGCCACTTGCACGAAGCCACGGCGACCCTGACTGGAATGACGGGGTCCTTACGCTTCGGCATTTTGGAGTAGCCAAACCAACCCCACAGGAAGGTGCCCAGCAGAAGGACGAGCGCAACCTGGCGATGCTCCACGAAAAATCGCGCCGTATTGTGTGTGTGCTGAATGATTTCGTTGTCTGATTTGTGTGCCATATGAGTTTCTCGTTTATGCAATAGGCGTAGGGGGTACACCTCACTGCATGACGCGCACTTTGTCGCCGCTCCTTACCAGGGTTGATCCCGCAGTAACCACGCGTTCTCCAGCCTTAATCCCACCAAGAACCTGAATCATGTTTCCGTATGCGTCACCCAGATCTACTGTGCGGCTTCGGACGATCACTGGATCTCCTGTTCCGTCCGTGACCAGGACCGCGAAAGCTTGAGGGTTCTGCGGGTCCCTGATCACCGCGCTCAATGGAACTGCAAGCATGTTTGCCGGCAGGATCTCGCCGCCCAAAGCCAGCGAGGCAATCATTCCCGCCTTCAGCTGGTTGTGAGGGTTGGGAATGGTCACTTCCACGGAGTACACACGACTCTTGGGATCAGCTGCGGGAGAAACCGCACTAACACGGCCCGAAAACTCGTCAGGAAGAGCGTCCGTAGTTATTCCCTGCGGCTGTCCCAACTTGATCCGTCCCAGGGCGTTGTCGGGGACCCCGAACACAGCTCGAACCGAACGTGTGTCGGCGATCGTAAACGCAGGGGAGGCCGGACCGACTAAAGCACCGATATCTACGTTGCGCCGAATGATCCATCCGTCGAAGGGCGCGCGAAGCGAGGAATCGTCGAGAGCCGTTTGAGATTCAGCCAGGGAAGCCCTGGCGTTGTTCAGCGCGGCAACCGAGCTGTCATATTGCGCTTTCGCCTGGTCGAATTCCGGTTTCGTGGCGCTTTGCGTGGAATAGAGATTCGAGGTGCGATCGTAGGTGAGCTTGGCGTGTTCGTAGTCCGCCTGTGCGCGCGCCAACTGGGCCTGGGCCTGCTCGCGGCGGTCGGTGTAGTCCTGCTGCCGCACTGCGGCAAGTAACGTGCCACGAGTGACCCAATCACCCGTATCCAGGCTGCGCATGCGGCCATCGGTGCCGCGCACCTGGCGGATGCTGACCACGTACCCGCCCGATTTGAATGCCAGATCCACCTGTGCGTTGGGCACGATGTTGGCGGAATAGCGGGTCTCGCTGCCGGTAGAGATTGTCTGCACTTCAGCCGTTCGGACGGGAGTGAGCGCCCTCGGCTCGGATTCCGCATGAGTGCAGCCGGTCTGACTGATGGCGCACAATGCTGCGAAAACTACTACGGCAACTTGTGAGACACGAACCTTCTCTTTGGTGATCATTACTCTTCTCCCAATGACTTTTCGAATTCGCTCTTTGCCGACCAGAAGCCCAGCAGTGCCTGCTGGTAGTCATCACTCGCGCTTGCAGTCGATGCCTGCTGCCGCAGCACATCGCTCAGCAGGACTGCCTGCTGTTCATACTTGTTGGTCACTTCCCGAAGTCGCTGTTGTGCTGCGTCGCGCTCTGCCTGTGCGACTGAAATGAGCAGTCGAGATTCTTCCAGCTTGCGGAAGCGGGCATTTACATCCATCAAGACTCTTGCTTGTACATCGTGTAACTGTGTTTGGGCCTGCGTCTCGGTGATCTTTTTCTGATTGACGATGTCTTTGCGGCGGCCCCAGTCCCACGGCTCCCACTTCAATTCGAATCCGATGCTCGTCATGTTCCTGGGGAGAACGTCGACGTTGAAATTGGAGGCATAGTTGAAGGCAATGCCAACATCGGGAATGTAGTCCGCCTTGGCTATGCGGCGGTCGTACTCGGCTTGCCGCATGCTGAGTTCGGCTTGCTTGACCTCAGGACGTTGTGCCAGCGCGCGACTCTGGGCCAGCCTCAACTCGACTTCTTCGAACGATGCGACCGGCACCTTTTCTGTCTCGAATTCGGCACGGATGTCGCGGCCAAGAAGGTTATTGAGATATTCCTTGCGAGAGTCGAGGGTATTGCGCAACTGAGCCAGCTTGTACTTTTCGTTCGCGAACTTCGCCTTCACGTCCAGGCTGTCGGACTTAAGCGCCGCCTCCTGCGAGACTCGCTGGAGAACCACTCGATCCAGTTCCTGATACTGCTTCACATTGGCTTCAGCGGCCTCTAGTTGGCTCTCAGACTGTAGAACGGCATAGTAGGCCTGCTTCACGTCCTTTACCAAGCTCTGACGTTCCGCGCGCGCTTTCTCGCCTGCTATCTTCACGCTCAGTTCCTGCGCTCGTACGCCGAGGTTGATCTTGTAGAGTTGAGAGAGCGGCTGCGTTGTCTGGCTTACCACGTAGGCAACCGGTTGTCGTGGAGTCGTGACCTTTGTGTCTGTGGTCGGGAAAGGGCCTACTCCCGGGATCGTGCCAAACGCTCCTGCCGGAAAGTTAAAACTGACCTCATTCAGAAGCTGCGATCCAAGCACGCTACCGCTGAATGATGGCAAACGCTTGGTCTTCACTTCCGCGACCTGCCATTTGGACTTGTCAACTTCGAGGCTCGCGACCTTTAACGATCGGTTGTTGGCGATTGCCAGCCGAATTGCGTCGTCCAACGTAAGCACGCGAGACGGCTGAAGGTCCTGCCCCGAGGAAAAAGCGCTGGTTACCACGAGAAGTACTGTCCAGCGCAACCGTCTGACTCCCGATCGAAAACGCAACCAACTCATGTCCAATTTGTGTTTGTGCATACTCTTTTCCTGTCAATTGCTCAAACAGTCATTTGTTTGAATCGATGTGCCGCGGCCAGCAACAGGCCTACGCCCATTGCGAACAGAACCACTCCGTTGAGCCACAACTGTTCCAATCCGGCTCCGCGCAGAATCACTCCACGGGTGATCTTGATCATGTAGGTCGCCGGCACCATGTAACTGAATGCGTAGGCCCAGAGCGGCATAGTCTCTCGCGGGAACATGAAACCCGACAGAAAGATGCTCAACAGCATGACCACCATGCAGAACTGCAGAGCTTCCGCCTGCGAGTTCGCCTTGCTGGAGACCAGAACTCCGATCGCCAGGTTGACGAACAAATAGCCAGTTGTCAGAAGGCCCAGCACCAGCACGTTGCCGTGCATCGGGATCTGAAATACGAACCTCATGAAGGCAAGAAGGATTGCCAACTCTACGATTCCGGTGACGAAATACGGCAGAATCTTGCCCAACATCAAGCCCAGCGGCCGTACCGGCGTAACCAGGAGTTGTTCGATCGTTCCTCGCTCTTTTTCCCGCACGATCGAGAACGCCGTGAGCATCACTGTGACCAGGAGCAAGAGAATCGCCATCATTCCCGGCAGCAGAAAATTGGGAGAACGTGACGCGGGGTTGAACATCACGTTGGGCCGTATCTCAATGGGATTCTTCTGGCCCGTATTCAGCATGCGGCGTAAAGACTCATCCAGGCCAAGTGAGCTGGATACGTTCACAGCCTGACCCGCAACGTTCGAGTCGGAACCGTCCACCATCACCAGGACCTGGGCCTGGTTACCTTTCAGCAGATTGCGATCAAAATCGATCGGGATCTTCACCCCAACACTGGCTCGCCCTGAAATCATCTCTTCATTCAGTTCGGCATCGCTGTGAACGTATTTGTAGACGCGGAATGTATCGGAGTTACGCAGGCGGTCGATGAAAGCGCGACTCTCAGAACTGCCCGAAACGTCGGTCATGATCGAACTGCCGCTTGCGTCATATACCGCGGTCCGAATCTGCCGGATGTTCGTATCGATTGCGGCGCCAAGGATCACCAACTGGAGTACTGGCATCACAAAAGCAAACAGAAAGGCCATCGGGTCACGACGCATGTGCCGGACTTCCTTGTAGAAGATGGCTCCCATTCCCTGGATCGGATTCTTCACGCTGCCTCCATTTGCATCTGCCGGCGCCGGCTCAACTCGACGAATGCATCTTCAAGCGTCGGAACCAGCGGGCGAATTTCTTCAACAGGGATGCCGCGGCGGCGCATCTCATGCTCCAGTTCCTGTTGCCCCACCGATTCGTCCACCAGTGCATGGATTGAACGCCCGAAAATGGTTGCGCTCCTGAAGAGCGCCATCTCCTGAGCCTTGCGTAACGCCGTGGTGATGGCAGGAGCGGAGATTTCGAAACGGTGAGTGCCCGGCGGGTTTACTTCAGGCAACGATCGCAGCGAATCGGGAGTGCCATCTGCAATCAGTTCGCCGTAGTAGATGTAGGCGAGGTGGCTGCAGCGCTCAGCTTCGTCCATGTAGTGCGTCGTGACAAAGAAAGTGATGCCTTTCCCCGAAAGCTGGAACAGCAGATCCCAGAGCTGACGTCGTGCAACCGGATCGATGCCTGCCGTCGGTTCATCAAGAAAGAGCACGGTGGGCTCATGCATCAAGGCGCACCCCAGTGCCAGCCGTTGCTTCCAGCCTCCAGAGAGGCGTCCTGCCAGCCGGTCGACATACTTTTCGAGTTTGTTCGCGGCTATCGTTTCCTCGATCTTCTGGGCCAACGCTTTCCCTTTTAACTGATACGCACGTCCGTAGAAACGAAGGTTCTCCAATACGGTGAGGTCGTCATACAAGCTGAATTTCTGGCTCATGTAGCCGATCCGCTCACGAACTGTGTCGCTTTGAGTTCGCACATCGAGGCCTTCAATCCAGGCTTCGCCTTCGGTGATTGGCAGAATGCCGGTCAGCATCTTGATCACAGTGGTCTTGCCGCTGCCGTTCGGCCCAAGAAAGCCGAAGACTTCGCCCTTCTCAACTCGGATCGAGGCCTGATTGACCGCGACGAAGTCGCCGAAGCGCCGCGTGAGATTTTTCGTTTCGATCGCCGGCATTACCGTGCCTCCGAAGCGAATTGCACATCCGCGCTCACGCCGGCGCGCAACAGATTGTCACGGTTTTCAACCCGAAGCTTCACTCCAATCACCTGGTGAACCCGCTCCTCCTTGGTTTGCACATTGCGCGGCAGGAACTCGGACTGCTGCCGAATCTGCTCTACGTGGGCCTGGAACGTTTGGCCAGGGAACGTATCGACCCGGATCTGTGCCGGTTTGCCGACCTGCACGCTACCGATCTGCGTTTCGGGTACATAAACCATGAGGTAAAGCTGGTCGGCTTCGAGCAATTGCGCCACGGGGGAATTTGCGGCGAGCAGATCTCCAGGCCGAAGATCCATGGTTTCAACCACGGCAGCCGCCGGCGCCCGCACTTCGCGCTCGGCCCACCGGGCTTCGGATTCCTTCAATTGTCCTTCCGCCAGTGTGAGTTCTGCGCGAGCAGCCGCGATATCCTCTGTTCGAAATCCACGTTGCGTCTTGTCCGCAACCGCTTTTGCGGCCTTCAACCTGCCTTCAGCGGCGGCAACGGCATTTGTTTGCGCGCTCACCAGGGCACGGGCTGCCCGGGCTCGATCACGAGCGTTGTCGAGCGACTGTTGGGAGATGGCACCGCTCGCTGTCAGGATTTCAGTGCGCTTCAGTTCGCGGTCGGCATTCGCCTCCTCGGTTCGCGCCCTCTCAAGATCGGCTTGCGCCTGCGCCAGTTCAGCCTCGCGATATCCTTCCGAGGCAGCGTTGGCCTCGGCAATTTCTTCGGGGCGCGATCCGCGCAGCATCTTGGCCAGGTTCGCGCGTGCTGCCTCGACCCGCCCCTGCGCTTGCAGAAGCTGACCTTCGAGCTCCGCGCTGTCAAACACCACCAGCAGTTGGTTTGGCTCTACGTGGTCGCCTTCGCGGACTAAAACCCGGGTTATGCGTCCGCCGACCTTTGAACCAATGCTGATATTGCGGGCTTCGAGTGTGCCGGACGCGGTCAGCACCTTGTCGCCGCGACTCTTCCACGCATACGCTGCGGTGAAACTGCCAACCATGAGGGCGGCTGCGAGGATTGCAATTTTCTTTTTCATAAATGACCTCGTCACTATTTGTTAGGGTCTTGCTCAGCCGCCACCAGGGAAGTGGCATTTAGCTGTTTCGCCAATTCCGCTGCGATCTTCGACGCGGTTTGCTTGACCATCTTCTCGGGGGCATTCTTTGTCATTCCGAACTTCACAACGAACCCGGCCGCTCCTGCATACGGGTTCAGTGCAATCACGGTTCCCGGGCCTTTCCCATTGCTCTTTTGCGTCGATGTTTCGTACAGGGGATGCCCGGAGGGGGACGCGTCGGCCACCATCACGTAGAGGTCCATCTTTGACTTCCCTGAGCCGAAGCCGAGCAGAGTGCGTCGCATCTGGTTTCCTTCACTCAGTTCGGTGAACACGCCGGTCACCAGCAGACCCTCGGTCGGCGTGGACTCCGTGGATGCCAACCTCTGAGCCTTGAAGCCGGCTTTCTGCAAATCTGCTACCAGGCTTTCGGACATCAAGCGAATCAAATTGCTCGCTGCCGCAGCAGGATCCTGGCGCTTTCTCCTCAACCGACTTTTTGGCGGAGCTGGCAGCAGGTATCCTTTGCCGGTAATTCCGCCTTTGTCCTGTTTGAAGTTGGCGGCATCCAGATCAAAATCGCTCACGTAGATGACTTTGTCCCGATCGGCACGCGACAGCGCAGACTCGGTCGCCCTCGGAGCTTGCGAGTTGATCTCCTGGGCGACGCACAAGGGAAGCATGAGGATCGGAGCCAACACTGCTATCGCGAATCTCGCTGCGGAACGCTGTCTCACAGCCACGCCTGTCCTGTCTTGAATGCACATCTGATAATCGCGAACTGCTCTCATAATTCCTCCTCTTAAGTGATCGTTGTTCATCCCATTCTTATATCGCCACGAGCTCCGGACCCTTCGCGGCGGACCGGAGAACGTAGAGTTTGGGCTGAACGGCATCCAGGGCCCTGATATAGATCGACTCGCAGGTTCGGTCGCCGATGCCGAGCAGGAGCGCTGTCTCGCGGCGCGAATATCCTTCAAGCGCCCGCAGCATGAAGACGAATCGAGGCAGAGCGTCGAGGTGCAGGAGTCTCTGCTGGAGCACTTCCGATGGCTGACTGAGCGCAAGCTCGATCTGGTCAGAGATTCCACTGCCACCCTCGCGGTGATCTAGGCAGACACACTCTTCCAGCATGTAGCCCGTGGGACGCATTAACGCGATGCAGGCCTGGATAATGAGCCGTCGCACCCAACTCACCATCCACTCGCGAAAGACGCAATCGGCGCCCCTGAGCGACTGCTCAAACGCAGCCTTGAGAACCTTCTCGCTCAACTCTTCATCCCCGGTGAGGGTGTAGCAGAGCCAGCGAAGCGGTTCTGCCGAATCTGCAAATAGTCGAACGTAATCGTTTTGGGTACACCTGTCCGGCTGGAGCATCGCCCCCATGTTGTGTTCCTCTCTGTTGGTTTGACCTTGCCCGGTTAGTTCGTGTCCGAGGCGTCTCGTGTTGCCGCCGACTCGGCCTCTTCGATTTCTTCGATCAATGCCGACATCAGCGGCCCTGACCCCATCAGTTCCTCGCCGGCATGGCGCATCTCGGCGAGCAGCTGATGACCTGCATCGTCGACGAAATACACATTCAGCAAGTCCACGACAATGTCCGTCTCGCCCTTCACTTCAGACAGCTCAGCCCACACATTTCTTGCTTCATCGACCCATTCATGAGCCAGTTTGCCTTCCAACTTCATTCGGGTGATTCCCGGCTCGTTCATGACACTGATTCGAAGCATTCCCTCTCCTGGCTCTCATGTATGACTTGGGTGTGCCGCGCCCGACCAATCACGCCCTTCACCAAGCTGCGTTCGGCAAGCGAGAGCGACTGATACGCGGTACGCAGCGATTCCAGCAACTCACGTGCCTGCGCGCGCGTGCGCCGCGGTCGAGGAGCTTGTTCGAGTATCCCGATCAATTGCGGCATCATGTCCTGGGATAAGGCACCTGCCCTGCCAAACTCTGTTCGGGGTGACAAAGCATGGGAAGTAGTTGATTTTCTGAGAGTTTTTCAAAATGTGCAGAGCCGTAGGGAGCCACGTGTGCCGAATATCGTCGCGCCCAACTATTCGGCACCGTGCCGAATTCGGCACGGATTTGGCACGCGCCTCAAGCTCGTGGCACCCGCGACGGGGTCGATCTCGGCCGAGAGTTGAGTGTTTGTCGTCGCGTCTAGTGTCCTACGTACAAACCTGCACCGTGGCCACGTTGGCATTGCGCTTGCACCGATTCAGTCAAATGAGGCAGTGCTTCAGGAAAGGACGGTCGGAGTAAGACAGACAAAACACCATGTCCAGAAATCATCGTTTGTTTCGACAATACCCTCTCAACGGCAAAGCCACGATCTCGACCGGCGAGGTGCCGACTCCGTACCACATTTACGACGGATACGGTGCGCTGATCGGCGGAACCGCGGACCTGTCCGCGGTACAGCAACTTCTCAAGAAGGAAGTCGTTGTTCCAGTGGACAACGGCGATGGTCGCACTTTCATGGGAATATGGATATGCAACTTCACGGAGGCCAGTCTCGGCCCACATCACGAATTGCAGTTCTCATTCTTTAGTGGAGGCCGAACTAATGGTGAGCCGACGAGTCATGCGCTTGATCTACTGGCGTTGATGACGGATCCAGGGGCAAAGATGCTGTGCCATGGCCTGTGGAACAGCACTCCGCACGTTGTGGCATATAACCGTGAACTGCTTAGCCTGAACGCCCGCCTTGCGAACAGCCATATTCGTAATGGTGCAGGCCAGCTGGAATTCACTTTCGAGGACGAAGCGACACGTCAGCCTCTCATCTCAGGTACCTTCCCCAACTGCACGCGGTTTTCGATGCGGGCTGCCTGGGACGCAACAGCACAGATTGGGTTGAGGCGGGTCTGGACAATGGCTCGACAACCCTGGGTGAGCTTGAAGATCCTGAATCCGACCGGCGTACTTCTGGCCCGGAATGCTGTGGCGGAATCGTTTACCAGGAATGATGTGAATCTGGTGCGCTATTTCGATCCTGCAACCGACAAACTAGAATTTGGGGATACACCATATGCTTCACTGGGCTTCGAGCCGCACTTTGTGCAATATATGCGAGGGTTCAAGTTCGTATATTTGGAACCGCATTGAGTATTGATTTGCATCAGGCCCTTGCGGAGCCAAGCGTCAAAAAGCATCGAAATGTGCTTGAGGTGGGGCGATCTCGGCGCGCCATAAAGCTTCTCGGATGCCTGCTTCTCTGCGACTAGCTGTTAGAAGGCCACCAGTGATTGCGGGTGATGCCGAGCTTCTTGATCTTATATTGCAGCGTGGTGCGCTTTATGCCGAGCCGTGCTGCCGCGCCCTTCGGGCCACCAAGCATACCTCCGGTTTCCCGTAAGACCCTGATGAGCTGCTCGCGGTCACCATCTTCGGCGGCTGGCGAAGACAACACTGGAACAACATTCACCGTGGACGGCTTGATGTCGGGCAATGGAACCTGCAACGCGGTGCCGGTGGTCAGAATGACCGCTCTCTCGATCAGATTCTCCAGTTCGCGGATGTTCCCGGGCCAGTGCCATTTTTGGAGTTTGCTCATCGTTTGCGTCGGAATGGAATCGATCGGCTTCTGCATCTGGCGAGCAAATTTCCCAGCGAAATAGCGGACCAGCAGAGGAATGTCCTCCTGTCTTTCGCGCAACGGAGGAATGTGGATCGGGAACACATTCAGCCGGTAATAAAGGTCCCCGCGAAACTGACGTTCCTCGATCATCTTTTCCAGATCGCGATTCGTAGCCGCAACCAGACGCACATTGACTCTTTTGGTATGCGTGCTTCCCAGGCGCTCGAACTCCCGCTCCTGCAGGGCGCGCAACAGCTTGGGCTGAATCTCCACCGGAATATCACCCACTTCGTCCAGGAACAATGTTCCCTGATCGGCCAATTCAAGGCGTCCGATCTTTTGTGCAATCGCCCCGGTAAAAGCTCCCTTCTCGTGACCAAACAGCTCGCTTTCGAGCAGGCCAGTCGGAATCGCCGCGCAGTTCAGTTTCACAAAGGTGCGGGACTTTCGACGGCTGTGTTCGTGCACAGCACGCGCAATCAGTTCCTTGCCCGTTCCCGTTTCCCCCAACAGCAACACAGTCGAGTCGCTTGCCGCGACGGTTTCGACCAGTTTCAAGACCTGTTTGAGAGCTGGGCTTTGGCCAACAATTTCGTCGAAATTGAGCTCGTTTCTAATTTCATCTTCGAGGTAGAGCTTTTCCTGCGCCAACTTGTTCTTTAGCGCTTCCAGGTCGCGCACGGCAAGCGCGTTCGCGGCTGCGATGGCAACCTGGTTGGCAATTTGCTGAAACAGTTCCTGATCATCTTTGGAAAAAGCGTCTTCACGGACGCTCGAGATTGACATTACGCCCAGTTTGCGTCCGTGTATGGCGATCGGCATCGAATACAAGGACTTCAGGCCGCTCTTGAAGAAGCCATGGGTTACGGGTGATGGGAAATTTTCGTAGTCGGGACGCGGAAGATACAGGGGCCGGCCGCTCTTGAAGGTGGCCCCGCTGGTCGTACCTTCGGGATCATAGTAAATCCCCTCGGGCATGGGACTGATCACCGAGCTCACGGCCTGGGCGAACAATTTGTCAGTTTCCGAATCGTAAATGGCCAGAGCCACACACTCGTTGGGAACGACCGGCTGGAGACTACTGGAAACTGCGCGGACCAATTCGCTCAGATCCAGATGAGACACGAGGGCATTGTTGATGTCGAGCAACAACTTCGAGCGGTCACGCTCGTGCTTGGCCACCTGCTCGGCCTGGCGGGTCTTCTCGAAGTTGAGCGCATTCTCCACTGCGATCGCGATCTGCCCGGAAATTTCAGCCAGCAATCTGGCACCATCCGGCGTGAACGCGTCCTCGCGCAGACTGGCTACGCCCAGTGCACCCAGGGTTCGACCATGAACAATCAGAGGATTGACGTATTCCGACTTTAAGCCGTGTTCTATCGCGTAGTGAACCCAAGGCGAAGTGAACTTCTGGAGCTCCTCAACTGATCTGAGCAGAACCGTACGCCCGGTCCTGACAGCCTCCTCTTCCGGAGTGCCGGCAATTGGAATATGCAATCCTTCCTTGAAGGCGACGGTCCCGATGTTTCCCAAATCGAGCGCCAGCAGCTCTATCGTGTCCTCGGCTTTGCAAAGAGCAATAAACACGGAGTCGGCGGACATCACTTCTCGTAACCGAGACGAGACGGATTTCAACACATCACTCACGTTCAAATGCGATGCAACCGCATTGTTGACTTCGAGCAGTAATTTGGACCGATCCCGCTCCCGCTCCATCTGCTGTTGGGCGAGGCGTGTCTTCTCAAAGTTTTGCGCATTGTCGACGGCGATTGCGACCTGCGTCCCGATATGAGTAAGCAGCTCCGCGTCGTCTTCCGTGAAGGCCGATTCACGCAAGCTGGCCAACGCCATGCTCCCGACAATCTTGTCGTGACAAATCAGGGGCACGGCGCACCCGGACTTTATTCCGCGGGCGTAGGCATGTTTCATAATGTCTGCCGTGAACTCATTGAAATCGGGCCGGTGGCGCAGAACTGTTCTACGTGAAGAAAACGCCAGCGCGGCGGGTGTGCCTGCCAGAGGAATCAGTTGACCCTGCTGGAGAAATGCCGGGTCGTCAGGAAAATCGAGAGCATGGAGGCGTAGTTCGTGGCGCTCGGGATTGTAGAGGGCCAACGCTGCAAAATCGTGTTTGATCTCACGCCGCAGACAGGCAGAGACGGACTTCAGCACCTGTGCGAGATCGAGGTGAGTGACAACTGCATTGTTGATCTCAAGCAAAACCCGCGCGCGGTCACCAGGCACACGAGGAGGTAAAGACTGGCCCACGACGGAACTGGCCGATTGTTCCATCCCGCCCCACCCCAAGATAATTCCGGACAGTCTACAACTTTTGGAACGCTACCGACCAGTGCTCTTTGTAGCGAAGGATTTAGGGAATCTGTGGCGATCGCTTTCGAAAAACCCGTTCACAAGACGCTCTCGACCACTTGATGCTTAGGTCTCAACCTGTTGTCAGGCGAACCTCGGCGCAGGTCACAAAATGGTCACAAAAATGGGGTCATTCCGTAAAGTTAAGCTGTTGAAACATAATGGGTATATAGCGATAGTGCGCGGCGTTGGAAGGGTGGCGTCTATGCTCGGCCCCCCCACCCAATGGGTAGGTTCCCGCCAGTCTGACGGCCGCCCGGAGGCGGAAGGGAGAATGCGCATAAAGATTCAAGAGCGGAAAACTAAACGGCGGATCTTAGCGGATTCTCCTTTGCTTTGGAGCTCGCGATTTCCCTGGGGACTGGAATAGTAACAACCACAGTGGTTCCGCCCCCGGTAGAGTCCAGAGTCATCTCCCCTTGGAATTGCCGCAATCGTTCTCGCATTCCTCTTATTCCAACCCCCGCGCGCCCATACTGGATCTGTGCCAGCTTCTCTTTCGGAATGCCTTTACCGTGGTCCCGAATTTCGATCAGTACTCGGTCCAGGTCTCGGCTGATCTGGATGATGGCCCTTTTACTGCCGGAGTGCCGATGGATGTTGGTTAGACACTCCTGTACCAATCGAAAGGCCACCAATTCCATCTCGCGCGGAAGCCTGCCAAACTCTTCCGGGATACTGAAGGCAATATCAAGTCCGCTGCGTTCTCTCAGTCCGCTTATGTACCACGAAAGAGCCGCGGGGAGACCAGTCTCGTCCAAAAGAGGGGGATGCAATAAGTATGAGGTTGTACGAATTTCTTTCGTCAGTTCCTCCAGCATCTGGCGGGTCTGCTCGGTAGTCTCGACAATGTCGGGCGCTTGCTTCCTGGCGTTGTCGATAATCGTTGCCAGGTTCATTCCAAGCACAGCAAGTGTTTGGCCGGCACTATCGTGCAGTTCGCGCGCTATGTGGCGCCGTTCTTCATCCTGCGTGCGCAATAACTGCCAGGAAAGCTGGCGGACCTGTTCTGCTTGCGCGAGCACTTCACGATTACGTTGTTCAAGTTCATCGGTCCGGGCACGAACCTCGGCATCCAGAGTTTCCGCCAGCCGGCGGAAGCGTTCTTCGCTTTGTCGAAGCGCAATTTCCGATTGCCTGCGTTGACTTATATCGCGCGCAACTTTTGAAGCCCCGATGATGCGGCCCGTAGAATCCTTTACGGGTGAAATCGTCACGGAAATATCTACGAGAGTCCCGTCTTTCCGCTGTCGAATGGTCTCGAAGTGGTCAACGCGATCGCCGGCTCTGATGCGCCGAAGGATGTCCACCTCTTCGTCCCGCCGCTCTGCCGGAATGATCAGGGAGATATGCTTACCAACCGCCTCTTCCGGCGTGTATCCAAATATGCGCTCCGCGCCTTTGTTCCAGCTGGTGATGATTCCATCCAAACTCTTGCTGACAATAGCATCGTCTGAGCAATCCACGATGGCGGCGAGCAGGCTGTTCGCCCGCTCCGCCTGCTCACGTTCAGAAATATCGCTGGTCACGGCAAGATGAATCATGGTTCCATCAGGGTTGCTCAGCGGGGCGGCATGGGTTTCCATATGCCGTCGCTTGCCCTCCAGGCCGACGATATCGAACTGGAGTGAACCCTTTTCGCCCCGACAGATGCTCTCGTTGAAAGCTTTGTATCGGTCCCGATCCTCGGGCGCAATCAGGTCATAAATGCTCCTTCCAATCACTTCTTCTGCAGAATGAGCACCTACCATCTCTGAACCTGGGGAGTTCATGTGCAACAGGGTCCCGTCCGCGGCAATGAGCTTCACATACTGCGGGGTGGTTTCTACGATGGCACGGAACCGTTCCTTGCTTTCCCGCGATGCCTCCTCCGCGCCTCTTCTCGAAATCGCGAAAGCCATCTGGCGCGCGATGGTTAAGCTGAGCTGAAGCTCTGTGCCCGCAAACGAATGCGGGCTGTCGAAATATACCATGAACTTTCCGATGAGCTTCCCATCCGAAAGCAGTGGAATGAAAGCACAGGCATGGATACCCTCAGCCAATATTGTGTTCTTCAGATCTCCGTCGAGCTGAGCCGACCCGACGTCCGTGATGCAGATGGGCTGAGGGTCGGGATCATCGCGCTTCCATGGCGAATGCCCCTCAACCGCTTTGCGGTAGTTCTCGGACAGGCCTCGCCAACTGGCGAACCGCATGGTGTCAGTTTCATCATAGAGCAAGATGGCTACATGCTCGCATTGCAACGCATCGCAAATGGCCTTCATGGCTGTGCCATAAAGTTCGTCCAGCGAACTGGCGCGATGCAATCCGTCGGCAACCTGGAACAGCGCCTTTTGCTGGCGGAGCGCATCCACCAGGGCGTTCTCTGTGCGCTTTCGTTCCGTGATGTCCACCAGCATATTCAAACCGCCGGTTATCGCGCCGTCACTATTCCGGAGCGGCGTCGGATATGGCGTGAACCAGCGCCGGCTGCCATCCGGGCGCTCAGCAATCCCCTCAGCCTCGGAAATAACTCTGCCTTCTTTCAAAGCAACGGCCATCGGCCATTCGTCTGGCGGAATAGGCGTACCGTCGGGACGATACAACTTCCAACTGACACACCACCGATCACTACCGAGTTCAGGCTCGCGGCCAGAAAACTCAACCGCAGCTGGGTTGAAATGCGTCAAGCGTCCTTTCGCATCTGTGGTGTAGATAGCGGCAGGTAATTCATCGATCATTTCGCGGAACTGCTGCTCGCGTTTTTCAATCTCCCGGCGGGCCAACAACTGTTCGGTGACGTCAACGCCGTGCATCAAGATGCCTTCGACCTCGCCCGCAATTCCCCGCATGGGCTGATAGATGAAATCGAAGTACACTTCTTCGGGCTGTGCACCTGCCCCTCGGTTGAGCATCACCTTTCTTGCCCTTCCAATGAAAGGGAGTCCGGTGCGATAGACGCCGTCGAGGAGTTCGAGGAGCCCCTGGCCTTCGAACTCGGGCAGGGCTTCGCGGACGGTTTTGCCGATAAACTCTTCGGCCCCTCCGCGGCCGGTTACTCTTAAGTACTCGAGATTGACGAAGGTAAACCGGTGCTGCGGGCCATTCAGGAAACCGATAGCAGCAGGAGCTTGCATAAAAAGGTCGTGGAGCCGGCCGCGTTCGAGTTCGGCTTTAGCCCGCAGATTGCGTTCCGCTTGTGCCGCCTCTTGGCGAACCCGCGCTGTCTTTAAGTGGGAGTTCACACGCGCCAGTAGCTCGCGAGCCGAAAACGGTTTGTTGAGATAATCGTCCGCTCCCGCAGTGAGCCCCTCAACTTGCGATTCTTCTCCGGCACGAGCAGAAAGCATGATTACAGGAATCGTCTTGGTGCGTTCGTCCGAACGTAACTGCTTCAACAGGCCGAATCCGTCCAGCTTCGGCATCATCACGTCGGTCAGGACAAGGTCAGGAGGGCATTTACGGATAACTTCAAGTGCCGCCTCACCGTCAGAAACTGCCTGGACATCACAACTGGATGCCAGGAGCTTTCGTACGTATTCCCTCATGTCTGCGTTATCATCGGCGAGCACAATGCGTGAGCGCCGTTCCGCGCCCTGGAGCTCAGGGGTCTCAGGCGGCACAGGGACAGAAGCTGACGGAATGTCCTGGCCATTCCGGACATCCGGTAGCCAGTGCAGAGCTTCTTCCACATACGCTTCGCCCCCGACGGTAGTTGACGTCAAGGTCCGCTTTACGCCAATCCGGTCGGCGGGCAAGTGATCTTTGCCGAATGGAAGGGTTACTCTAAACGTGCTTCCCTGACCCATTTGGCTATCGACTCTCGCCGTGCCGCCATGCTGATTAGCAAGTTCCTGCACGAGGGCAAGGCCGATACCGCTGCCCTCGAACGTACGCCCGCGGGCATTGTTGACTCTGTAGAACCTCTCGAACAGATGAGGCAACTCGTCAGCAGGAATGCCCGTGCCGGTATCCCTTACCGCAAGTTCCACTCCCGCATCGCGCTTAGCAATGGAAATCTCAATCTCCCCCTCAAAAGTAAACTTGAAAGCGTTCGACAACAGGTTGAAGACAATCTTTTCCCACAACTCGCGGTCTACATAAACCGGCTGGTCAATTCTGGGGCAGTTGATGATGAAGTTGAGGCCTGCCCGGTCCATGGCGGAACGAAAGACACGCGCAAGTTCAGCCGTCAGTTGGGAAAGATCGGTTGGCTCGTAGGATGCCTGAAAACGTCCAGCTTCTATCCGGGAGAAATCCAGAAGTGTATTGACGAGCTTAAGCAAACGGAGTGAGTTCCGATGAGCAATGTCCAGGCGCTCATGCTGCTGTGGAGAGAGTCCACCGGACTCTGCAAGCAGGTCTTCCAGGGGGGCCAGCATGAGCGTGAGCGGAGTGCGAAATTCGTGGCTCACGTTGCTGAAAAACAGCGTCTTGGCGCGGTCGATTTCCGCCAGCGCCTCGGCACGTTTCTTCTCGTTTTCGTAAGCCCGCGCATTCGAAATACTCGCCGCGACCTGTCCGGCAATGAGCTTGAGAAATCCAGCGTAGCTCACGTCGAGCGGACGATACGGATTGAGCCCAAACACAATGATTCCGGCGGGAGTGCTCTGCGCCTGACTCGTCATGGGAAGGAGAACTGCGCGTTTTGGCGGACTATCCCACGCTCCGGTTGGCAGCGAAGCGAATCGCTGCGCGAGATCATCGACGATGACGGAGTCCTTGCCGCCAAGCAGGTCGCTCATCGGCCATGTCTGGCTCTCTTCGGTTAACTCAATCACCTCTGGCGCAGCCGGGTGGCCCGCTGTGATACCGGTGCGGCAAGCAAGACGAGCTTGTCTTTCGTCTGGAGACAGGAGATACACGAGACTAAACGGCAAATCCTGCTCATTTTCCGAAAGACTGCGCGATAATGACGAGACCACATCTTCTTCTGTAATTGTCTGGCTCAACTCTGTTGCCAGCGAGCGTAGTGTCTTGAGCCGGCGCTCGCCAATGACGCGGTCCGTTTCCTCGGTGACAACACAGAGGTGACCAGCGATTTTGCCATCGTCCCCGGACAACGGGCTATATGAGAAAGTGTGGTAGGTTTCTTCACGATATCCGCTCCGCTCCAGAAACAGGAGCAACGCTTCATCCCATGTCGCTTCGCCGGTGTCCAGCACCTTTTGGATCCGGGGGCCGATATCGTCCCAAATTTCTTCCCAAACTTTCTGAGACGGCTTCCCCAACGCCCACGGGTGTTTTTTGCCGAGCGTCATCTTGGCGTAAGCATCGTTATAGAGGAACGTGAGCTCCGGCCCCCAACTCATCCACATTGCGAAGCGGGAGGTGAGCAGCACACGAACGACCGTCTCGAGGCTTTGTGGCCACTCCTCGCTTGAGCCCAGAGGAGTTTCCGCCCAGTCAAATTCATGGACCAATTTTGCCAACGCTCCGCCCGCTCGCACCCAGCCCTCTGTACCTGCTTCTTCAGCTATGGCTTCTGTACGAGCTTCCGGGTTTGCATCCCCAAATACCTTAGCAATCGCGGGAAGCAAATCTCTGGTCAGATCGGATTTTGTCACTGCGGCTTTGGCGTCGACGCTGCGAGCTTGCTCGCGAGCGATCGTCGCATGGTTCTCGGTGACAATGATCACGTTGCACTCAGGAATTTCACGCCTGATGATTCGGGTTGCCTCCAGACCGTCCATGCGAGGCATGTTGATGTCCATGAGCACAATGTCGGGACGCAGTTGACGAATCTTTTCAATGGCCTCGATCCCGTCGCCGGCTTCGCCGCAGACACGGTAGTCGGGCTGTGATTCAAGGAAAGACCGAAGAGTACGCCTGAAGAGCTCGTGATCGTCGGCGATTAGGATTTCCATGGAACTCATTGGGTTGGGGGAAATGCGCCCTGCCGGAAGGCGCAGGAATGCCGAAGCACCCTCACTATCAAGATGCATTAAGGCCGAAGCGAAAGCCTATACAGTGTTTACTGTATAAGGCTCAAGGCGTTACATCAGATGGGTGCGCCCGCAAGGATCCTCACGTTGAAGGTATCTGTCAGCTGTGCGGACACGCTGCACATCTCAGCTTGGCCAACGTCAGCCAGAAACCGAACCGCATTCCAAAAGACCGTGGCTGCTCTCTATATTTGTCCGCAGATCTATTTGCCCGCAGATCCAGGCAGGTCTTCGGATGTGCTTGCGCCATCGTGAGTCTTGCGCCGAAGCCCGTCGGCGCATTTCCGGCTTGCTCAGGTGGGAACACCCAGCTTGGGCAGAAGCCACTGGGTCAACACTATGTAGAGCGCGATAAATCCGACAACCCACACCCATTGGGGCATATTTGCTCTGATGATCTCTGAGGCATCGTACTCCGCCACATCCATTTGGAACAGGGAAAACAAAACTGGGGAACGCCCGATCACAACATCCCCATTCTTTGTTTATGGACGACACATTCCGCGCGGCCATGCAGGCGTGCCCTTTTCATCTCTGAGGCTCACGGTCTTTCCGCCGGTTGTAATCTGGCGGGCAATGAAGACCTTGCCTTGTTTGGTTGTGGCCAGCGCGCCGATCACTTCAACGGAATTTCCCCTTTTCAGTTCCAGCTTCTGGTCTTTAAGGAAATGCGCTGGACCGAGCCCAACTTCCGTCTCCGCCGTATCCGTCTTCACCATTAGATGGGTCCCGGTGTGGCACATCGTATCCGTCGTCTTGATCTGCTCAATGCTGCCGGTGATCTTGGTTTCTGTGCTGGGGTCATAGCTGTATCCCGGCCCTCGACCCCTGCCACCGCCTTGCGCCATCGCACAGGTTACTGCGAGTGCGAGTATCAAAAGTACTGTCTTGATCTTCATAACATCTCCTTTCCCGAAAACTCATACGTTCCCCGCGTGCGGATCACGCAGAAACCGTGGCTTGTCCGCTTCGGCCTGGTCGGTAGGACTACTTCGCAACCGCCCTCGTGGAGGAGGCGGGGGGATTGGATTTCGCTCCACTCGCATCCGGTAATCCCAGCTTGCGAAAGATGGCCATCGCGGGGCACATATTGGTGAACCCCGACTGAAACAGATTGAGCCCGACAAAAGCCGTGAACAGGAACCAGTATGGTGACACCCAATAGCCCAGCGCCACCGAGAGCAGCACGAAGGTTCCAGCCAGCACTCTCACTGCACGTTCGACTGTCATGACAACTCCTTCCTCACTTAGAAAGATTTACGCCGCAACTATGGTCGTGCTTTCCGGCGAGTGCAGTTGTGGCGGCGTCGCATCCACATGCCGGCGTTCGCTCAAGTAATAAAGGACCGGGACCGCCATGCGGGAAAGCACGGTCGAAGCCACTTCACCCGCCATCAGCGAGATGGCCAGCCCCTGAAAGATTGGATCGGACAGAATCACGCTCGCTCCCACCACTACCGCCGCCGCGGTCAGCAACATCGGGCGAAATCGCACTGCGCCCGCATCCACAACCGCGTCCTCCAGCGACATCCCCTGCGAACGCCGCAGTTCGATGAAGTCCACCAGGATGATGGAATTGCGCACGATGATTCCGGCGCCTGCGATAAATCCGATCATGGATGTCGCGGTGAAGAACGCTCCCATCAGTGCATGTGCGGGAAGAATGCCGACCAGGGTGAGCGGAATCGGCGCCATGATCACCAGCGGGGTCACGAAGGACCGGAACCAGCCCACCACCATCACATAGATCAGCACCAGCACGGCGGCGAAGGCCAGCCCTAAATCGCGGAACACTTCTACCGTGATGTGCCACTCGCCATCCCACTTTATCGACAGGCGATCGGTGCGCTCGGGCATGGTCGTGCCCTTGTACTGCCTGACGGCATAGCCCTGCGGCAGTTTGATCTGGTCGATGGCGTCGCTCATCTTCATGATGGCGTACACCGGGCTCTCTTCCCCGCCCGCCACATCCCCGGTCACGTACACCACGGGTTGCAGGTTCTTGCGATAGACGCTGGTGTCAATCGTGGTCTGCTGCAAGTTAGTGACTTCCTGTAATGCGATCTGTCCCCCGGAAGCAGTCGGCAACTTGATGTTTTCCAGGTCTTCGATGCCCGAGCGATCGGACCGCGCCAGGCGGACTTCAATCGGAATGTCCTCGCGCGACTGGGGATCATGCAAGAGCCCGGCGCTCGCTCCGCTCAGCCCCACCTGCAGTGTGCGTGTGACATCGGCGGGAGAGATTCCGTGCAGCGCCGCCTTGTCCAGATCTACTTTCAGGTCGTACTTGGTCTGCGGATCCTGGACGTACCAGTCCACGTCCACCACTCCCGCGGTCTGCTGGAAGATTTTCTTGATCTGCGCCGCTAATTCGATTTGACTCTTGTAATCCGGACCATAGACTTCCGCCACCAGCGTTTGCAGCACCGGGGGCCCGGGAGGAACCTCTGCTACTTTGATCCGTGCTCCGAACGGAACGGCGATCTTGTCCAGTTCGGGACGCAACCGTCTCGCGATCTCGTGGCTCTGCGCGCTGCGTTCGTGCCGCGACCGAAGATTTACCTGAATGTCCGCCTGATTAGGCTGACGGCGCAGGAAATAATGACGCACCAGTCCGTTGAAGTTGTAAGGGCCAGACGTGCCGGCGTAGATCTGGTAATTCGTGACCTCGGGTTGCTGGCCCAAATAACCGCCGAGTGCCTGCGCGACGCGGGTCGTCTGTTCCAGCGGAGTTCCGTCGGGCATGTCAATCATGACCTGGAATTCGCTCTTGTTGTCGAAGGGGAGCATCTTTACCCGCACCCACTTCAAGGGGACGAATGCAACCGCCGCCAGCAACAGCAGGAGCACGCCGCCAAAAAACATCCAGCGGCGACGAGCATCGAGAATCAGCGGGTTCATGATGCGGCGATACAGCCGCGTAGTCCAGCCCTCCGCTTCGTGTTCATGTCGGGCGCGGGAGGCGTCGCTCGCGTAGTGGCGCAGCAATCTCAACGCTGCCCAGGGCGAAACGACAAACGCCACAATGAGCGAGAACAGCATTGCCGCCGAAGCACCTACCGGGATCGGCCTCATGTAAGGCCCCATCAGGCCGCGCACAAGTGCCATGGGCAGGATGGCGCCGATGACCGCGAATGTCGCCAGGATCGTGGGATTGCCGACCTCATCCACTGCCTCAACCGCCACCTGCGCCAGGGGACGTCCGCGGCTTCCCGGCAAGCGGAAGTGGCGCACGATGTTCTCCACCACGACGATGGCGTCGTCCACCAGAATGCCGATGGAGAAGATCAGCGCGAACAGTGTGACCCGGTTGAGGGTGTAGCCATAGAAATAAAAGATGGCCAGGGTGAGGGCGAGAGTGACTGGGACCGCGAGCAGCACTACGCCGGATTCCCGCCAGCCCAGCGCCAGAGCGATCAGCAAAGTTACAGACAGCGTCGCGATCAGCAAATGCTCCAACAGTTCATTGGACTTATCTTTTGCGGTCTCGCCATAGTTGCGCGTGACCGTGATGCCCAAATCATTGGGCAGGACATATCCGCGCAGAGAGTTGACTCTCTGCAGCACATTTTCAGAGATGGTGGTCGCATTCGTGCCTTTGCGCTTGGCCAGCGTGATGGTGACGGCGGGATAATCCGCGCCGGCGGTCTGGCCCGCGCCGCCGCGGGCGTCGGCAAACATCACATAATTGTCGGGCTCGGCGGGGCCATCCTCCAGCTTTTCCACGACATCCCGCAAGTAAACCGGACGTCCCGAGTGGACTCCGACGACGACCTGCTGCAAATCTTCCACCCGGGCGAAGAACTTTCCCGCCTCGACCTTGAACTCCTGGTTGTCGCGAGCGAAACTTCCCGCCTCAGTACGGCTGTTCGCGGCCTGGAGTTGATTCGCGACTGCCGCCGGGGTGAGGCCATAGGCAGCCAACCGCTGTGTATCCAAAACCACTCGTACCTGACGGGGCTGCCCTCCGATGATCGCGGTTTCCGAAACATCATCGAGCTGCTTGAGCGAGTTTTCCAGTTCGCCTGCGATGCGCCGCAGATGGTACGAGTCGTAGTTTTTACCCCAGAGCGTGAGCGCCATGATGGGCACATCATTGATCGAGCGGCTTTTGATAATCGGCTGCGAAACTCCCGGCGGGATGCGATCGAAGTTGGAGTAGAGCTTGTTGTAGGTCTGTACGATGGCGTCTTCTTCCTTCGATCCCACATAAAAGCGCACGATGAGCATGCTCATGCCCGGCTGGCTGATGGAATAGACGTATTCGACACCAGGCACTTCGCGCAGCAGTTTCTCCATGGGGAGGCTGACCCGCTGCGAGACTTCTTCCGGCGTTGCGCCCGGCATCTGCACAAACACGTCCAGCATGGGGACAACGATCTGCGGTTCTTCCTCGCGCGGTGTTTGCAGGATGCTGAAAGCGCCCAGCAGCAAGGCAGCGACGATCACCAGCGGCGTCAGTTTCGAGTCGATGAAGCTGCGAGCGATCCGTCCCGCGAGGCCAAGGCGCGGCGTGGACTGCTCAGTCGAGTTGGCCACTTCGTCTCTCATGGTCATCACTGGGCCTCGATGCGCTTGCCGCTCAGATCGAGTACGCCAGGCTGCGCCACAAAGCGCTCACCTTCCTGAAGACCCGCAAGCACTTCCACCTGAGGACCGGAGGTCTTTCCCAGGGTCACATAACGCAAGCCTGCGACCTTGTTCTGGTCGAGCACGTAAACCCCTTGCAACTGGCCCCGCTCCACTACTGCGGTCCGCGGTATCACGAATGACGACCGCTGGCCGCGGGAGAATTGTGCTCGACCAAACAGCCCTGAACGCAGTTGCGCATCCGACGGCAGTTCGATCTTCACCAGGAAGCTGCGGCTGCCGGGATCGGCCGCCGGCACGATTTGCGTGACCTTTCCCTTCAATTCCGGATTTTGCAATGCGTCCACGACCACCGGCACCTGCTGTCCCATCCGCACGAATCGCAGATCGTTTTCGTTGACCGTGGCTTCCAGCCGGTAGTGACCCATGCCTTCGATGACAAATATCGGAATACCCGGACTGGCCAGCGTCCCCGGATCGGCTTTCTTCTCGGTAATCACTCCATCAAAAGGCGCGACGATGCGCGTGTATGAAAACGAAGTATGTGCCTGCGCCAGCGCTGCTTTGGCTTGCGCCTGGCCGGCCCGAGTCCTATCGCGATGCGCTACCGCTGCCTGGTAGCGCGCCTTCACTTCATCGAATTCCTGCGGGCTGACTGACTTTTTGTCGTAGAGATTCTGGTAACGCTGGAGTGTGGATTGAGCCAGAGCCAGGTCGGAATCCGACGCGGCCAATTCCTGTCCGGCTGCATTCTCGGCCGCCGCGGCTTGGTCGAGAGCGGCCCGCGGTTGCGCGTCGTCAACCACTGCCAGCACCTGTCCGCGCCGCACACGATCTCCCTCATGCACTCGAATCTCCACGATGCTTCCCGCCATCTGGCTGGCCAGTTGGCTGGTCTGCGCCGCCCGCACCGTTCCCACTGCTTCCAGCAAATCTGGAACATCAGCCCGCTGTACCGGAAGCACAGAGACGTTATGAACAACTTCTGGCGCCGCTGCCGCCGGCTGCGGTTCACTGGAGCAACCGCCCAGTCCGCCGGCGAGAACCGCGGCCAGCGGAACGAGACGTAAAAGAATTGAATGGTTAAGAGTCATGGCGTCACCACCGGCGATTGAGCGTTCAGCGTTCCGCTGGCCAACTCCAGATTTGCAAAGCTGGTATGGAACCGGTAAACCGCTTCCCAGTAGTCGGTCTGGCTGCGGCGCGCCGCTTCTTCCGCGCCCAGCAGATCGGTAAGGGTGGTCAACCCGCCGTCATAGCGGTCCTGGTTGATGCGCAAGCTTTCCTGCGCCTGGGCGATGGCAGCCCGCGCCACTTCCAGCTGCTGCCGGCTGGCATCCACGTCGTAGTAGGCACGACGAACCTCCAGGCGAACCGCGTCCGTGGCCGCTTGCTTCATCGCCCTCACGCGGTCGGCAAGAGCGCGCTGGCGCGACAGCTCCGCACGCTTGGCCCCACCCTGAAAGATGTCGAACTGCACTTCAACCACGCCCAACCAGTTGTTGCCGCCGCCGCCGGCCACGAACGTTGGATTGTCCATCTCCCAGCCGGCAAAGGCGTTCACTCTCGGACCAAAGGACGACTTCGCCACGGCGACACTCTGCTGCTGGGCAGCCTCCTGGGATTGAATGCGCTTCAAGTCCGGCCGGTTGACGAGCGCCTCTTTTTCCATTTCCTGAAGGACTGGGACAGGCAGCGCCCGTTCCGCCAATGCTTCAGCCAACTGGAATAACGAATCCAGCGGCACGCCCATGGCGTTACTTAACTGGGCCCGCGCCAGGTCCAGGTTGTTTCGGGCCCGGATCAATTCCTGCTGCCGCGATGCCATGCGCACTTTGGCTGTCAGCAAATCTGACTCGACTACCAGCCCGCTGTCGAATCTCACCTGGCTCCGATCGGTGATGGACTGCGCGGTTTTGGCTGCCTGTTCCGCAACTTCAAGTTGCTTGCCCGCCAGCAATGCTCCGTAATACGCATCGACGACCCGGAAGATGATCTCCTGATCGGCGCGCTCCAGTTGATGTGCGGCAGCCTCGTTCATCTGCCTTGCCCGGTTTACGCCATGCCAGCTGGCAAACGAATCAAACAGATTCCAGGTTCCCGCAAAACGCGTGCTGAAGTTGCCGAACGGCAACGGCGTATTGAGCCGGTTCAGCGCGAAATCAGCGGTAGAGAAACGCTGCTGCCGCAGCCTGCTGCCAAAAACATAGACCGGATCATTGCCACGGGTCGCAGTCTCGGAAAAATTCAGATGAGGCATCAGGACCGATCGTGCTTCGCGAACGTCAGCCGACGCTACCCTTGTGTCGGCCAAAGCCACCTTGCGCAGCGGGTTCTTTTCCAGCGCGATGGTGACCGCCCGCTGAAGGCTAAGGGACGCAGGCTCTGTCGCCGTTTGCGCCCTGGCCGCCGTCAACAGCGACATGAAGCCCAGGAGGCCCAACGCGAACTGGGCGCGACGTTTCAATCCTCCACTCCGACCGCCAGGGCTGGCTTCATCCACGCAGTCTTGTCTTCGACGATCTCGTACGTGGTATGAAAGCTCGCTGTCTTTTGCACCATCGCTCCCACCGAGCAGTACTTTTCTTCGGAGAGGCGAATGGCTTCTTCAATGAATGCCGGATCGATTTCGTAGCCGGTGATCACGTGATGAATCCGCACCACCGTAAACACCTGCGGCGGGCGCTCAGCCTGGTCCGCCTCGACTCGCACCTCATAACCAGTGACTTTCTGGTGATGCTTCTGGCGCAAAATGGTAATGACATCGAATGCAGTACAGCCGGCCAGTCCGGCCGCTACCAGTTCGATGGGCTTGGGCCCGGTGCCTCCAGCCGCATCGTCCAACAGCATGTGATGGCCGCTACCGGTCTGGGCCACGAACTGCCGCTGCTGTGTAAGTGGATGATTTAGTTCAACTTTAGCGCTGATCATGATCGCCTCCTGCGATTTCCTCTCTGACAACCAAACAAATGCAACAAGACGAATTTTGTTACAGGGTATTTCGGGGATGTCGCTCTTACCGACACTTTGCCCGCCTGCAACATCATTCTCCGTGGCATCGATGACGGCTGTGATTGTCGTCACACCCCGGGGTACGGCGGGTCACTTCCATATAATGGGAGTCACGAGTCCCAATATGAAATCGCGGATCAAAGGCGAGAAGATCATCCGTATCGGTGTTGCAACAGCTGGGATCTTGTTGTTAGCGTTGGCCGCCTTTGCCTATCAGGCAAGCTCCATCCCCAGATCACAGCTCCTCAACCCCGATGAACTGGTTAAACTCCTCCAGGCTCCTGCAGGCGCAAAGCCACTCGTCATCCAGGTGGGATCGCACGTGCTTTACACCCAGGCGCATATTCCTGGAGCTGAATACATCGGGCCGGCCTCCAGCGAAAGCGGCCTGCAGTCGCTACGCAAGCGTGCCGAGCCGCTGCCGCGAAACAAGTTCATCGTTATTTATTGCGGCTGTTGCCCGTGGAGTCATTGCCCCAACATCAAGCCTGCCGACGACGCCTTGCGCGCGATGGGTTTCACCACCGTCAAGGTGCTCTACATCGCCGACAATTTCGGCGCGAACTGGGTGGACAAGGGTTACCCCACTGCCAAGGGAGACTGAATTCTGGCTTCTTTCGCGGACCCTGGACATTTGCGGAAAATCATTGTGGTCGGTATCGCGGCGGCTGCCCTCGTGGTTGGATTCTATTTTCTGAATCGTCATCGCGGGGTGTCTCCGAGCCTGAGAGTCACGTCGGCGGAGCACCCTTTCGCCCCGGAATTCTCTCTTCCAGACATGAGCGGGCAACAGCTCAAACTTTCAGACTATCGGGGAAAGGTAGTCCTTTTGGATTTCTGGGCCACATGGTGCGGGCCCTGCCGGGAAGAGATCCCGCATTTCGTCGAACTGCAAAACAAGTTGGGCGACCGAGGCCTCCAGATCATTGGCGTTTCCATGGACGATGGTCCGGAACCTGTCCGCGACTTCTACCGGCAGTTCAAAATCAACTACCCGGTGGTAATGGGAAACGCGAAGATTGGCGAGCTTTACGGAGGAGTTCTTGGACTGCCGATTGCGTTCGTGATCGGCCGCGACGGCCGTATTTATTCCAAGCACATCGGCGCTACTGACATTTCGTCGTTGGAACGCGAGATCGAAGCGCAGTTGCAGGTCCAGGAACCCTCCTCAGGCAAATCAATGAGCCACGATACTCACTAGGTTCGTTTTGCCATCGCCCGTTCGTAGCGAGACATCACATCGCTACGCAACTTCGCTGCCTTGACACGATCCGGAACTGCGACAGGCAACCGGCGACAATCCTCAATCGTGGATTGCAAGCTGGCGAGAAAGGCCTGGCAGGGACCACAACCGTCGAGGTGTTTCTCGAGTTCATTGCACAAGGAGTCATCGATCTGTTCATCCAGGTAGTTCGAAAGCTCGGCAAACATTGCCTTACACCGGGGAGGCCTGGGCGGCTGGGTGGCGACAACTCGAGGCGCGACAGCTTCGACCTTCCTCCGGGGGCGCAGCTTCTCCACCTTCATCAATTCTTTTCGTACGAACAGCCTGGCCCGATGGAGACGAACCCGAACGGTTCCTGAACGGAGTCCTGTAATCTCCGCCACTTCTTCGTCCGTCAGACCTTCCATATCTCGCAGGACAAGAACAATGCGATATTGCGGCGGTAGTTTGTGAATTGCTTTTCGTAACCGGCCCGCCTCTTCGCTTCGGATGGCAACTGTTTCAGGGTTTACGCTCCTGGCACCGTCTGACCGCTGCAGGTCCTGCCGATCAGGCATCAGTTCTTCCAGCGAAATTTCCCTTTTCGGAGCGAACTTGCTTTTGCGCCGGCTCATCAGGCAACGATTCTTCGCAACCTTATAGAGCCACACTACCAGCGCCCTGGGACTGTCGAACTTAGGCAGGTATGGAACAGACTTTACCAGTACCTCTTGCATGGTATCTTCCGCGTCCTGGCGCTGGCCACAGACCTTCATGCTGAAAGAGAACACGGTATTTTGGAGCAGGGCCAAGGCCCGTTCCAGGGCTTCGTCATCCCCGCGCTGCAACAGGACCACAGCCTGCTCTACTTCGGAGCGCATTTCGGTAAATGTAGCATGCCAACAGAATTCAGTACTTTCACCCGGCTCTTTTCTGACGAAACATGACGCGCACCAAGAGAGATAACCTCATTCTTGTGGCCAACCGGCCTATCATTCCCATGGGCAATCAGCAGGAGGTACGCACATGTCCGCGAATCAGGTGGTGCTTTACTTCGACAAGCAGGAGGACGCTCTGCTGTTCACGGTAGCTGCCAGTTCGGTGATGTCAGCAGAAGGACCGGTCCACCGGAGTGACGCAGTCGCGAAGGTTGCGGCAGAGATTTGCAAAGCCAGTCGAATCAAGGCTGAAGGCGTTCTGAACATTACGTGAAGGATGGCATACATAAGATGATCCGAAAAGCTTTGCTGCAAATCGGGGCTCCTGCGCTCCTCGCTTTCATGGCGTGGAATGCGTATCTTGCCGTCAACCATTTAAAACAGATGCAACACATTGCGGCGCGCACACTGGAAAGCTCGACGATCCAGGCGGACATTTCCAGTGTCCTGAAAGACTTGACCGATATGGAAACTGGTCAGCGCGGATATCTGCTCACCGGGAACCCTTCGTACTTGCAGCCCTATACCGAGGCGAAGGGCAGGATCGGAACCGATTTTGCCGGACTTCGCGCGGGGCTCGCTAATCGGGAGGAAAGCGAACGGTCTCAGGAGTCGCAGCTCGAGTCTTTGGCCAGCTCAAAGCAGGCTGAGATGGAGCGGTCCATTACTATGCGCCAACAGGGATACCGCCATCGCGCATTCATGCTGGTGGATTCGAACGAGGGCATGGAGTACATGGATCGAGCTCGCGGGCTTCTGTCTTCGTTGTCGGTAGCGGAGGCAAACAATTCTGCCAGACTCGATAGAGAGAAGAACGCGAGTTTAAGCAAGGCTTTGGTGGAAACCATTGTGGCCAATTTGTGTCTGGTTGTATTGACAGCATGTCTGTTTGGACTCGTCCGCTACCACGGGCAAGTGCTTGAACAGGAAACTGCCGAGAGCAAACAAGCACTGGCCATCCGTGAGCTGCAGCTGGAGAAACTGACGTTTGCGCTTTCGAATCAGGCCCGATCAAAGACCTCCGCCATCGAGGCCAACGCCCGCCTGCTGCTCGATAACTACGGGGGATTTCTACCACGGCAAGGCCACGAATACGCCGAGCAGATAAAGGAAGCCTCCATACAAATGGAGCAGCTTCGGCAAGATTTGGTTGCCAGCCCAGACCGTAACCGTGATGCCAAGGCGGCTTAGCAACTTGTCGCCCAGACCGCCGGCTGCGCAAGCGCTTCAGTTGACGCATTAAGATCGAACAAGTCCAGCTGCCGGGCATACAGGCACCTGGGAAACCAACAAGAGCCAGGGCGCCCTGGCTCTTGCTGTTACTGCTACTCCGTCGCTGGTCCTGATTCAGCACCATTGCTTCCCGACGCAGCCATCTTGCCGTGAGCGATCTTTTTGGCTGTCTGCTCCAGAACGTGAGGTGCGGGAAAAGTGTAAACCCCGAGGTCGGTCGCCACTTCGCTCAGGTAATACGAGTTCCCCGATCGCCTCAGCTTCGCTTGGAGCTGGCCTAGTAAGACGCCTTCGTGCGTGCTGGGAAGAAGGAAGACCGAGGCGCCCGTTTGTTTGCTGCGCAGAATCAGCCACTGACTTGTTTCTGGCGAGCCCCGATACACTTTGTACGTCCCTGCTTCCAATGCTTTCCCGCCTGCGATGAAATCCTGGTTAATGTTGACCGTGACAGCGCCGTCCGTTTGCGCGCGAGCTCCAGAAGCCAGTGCGAACAGGCCGGCGACCATGACAAGTGTGCCCAACAGAAACTTCTTCATAGTTCTCCTTGTGTAATCTGTAATCACTGTTTTCGAGTGCTCCTCGAGCGCTCTGGCCCGCTGCTTTCAGACGGAAATCAGCCGTCCCTCAGGCGACTCTCCCAGGCAACCTGGTTGGCCTGCCCAGTGAACTTCAGTCGCCGCCGGCTCGTGGAAATTCTCTTCAGTGTGTTTTGAGAATTGGATTCTGGCCCAGCGGGAATGGGTGCGAGAGCGGTGTCAATTGTTTGTCAGAAAGATGTCGCAATTTTGTGAGACAGAACGCGCATGAATCAAGTCGTGGGGCACGCCATTGGACTCGCGAACGATGTCGCCCTTACCCGCAAGGGTAGGCGCCCGCGCGGCTACTGTCCCTGACCTAAGAGAAGAACGCCAGCCGCCCTCTTCGATGGTTTCTCGAATTCGATGATCATCCAGGGATGCGATCGGAGAGTTGGGCCCGGAACAAACAACGTCATGTGAAGAGGCGAGATAGCCTCTAGGGATTTTGCGTCAACCTTGGTGGTGTCAGCCACAGTCTTGTCATGCGCGGGCCACTGGCTAACGAGATCATTTTCGATTTTCCAGCGTTCCGTTTCCCCTCGAATTTCAACCGCGCCCCATGGAGATCCGGCTCAGGTTCGCTTCAAGATGGCCTGTTCTGTCGTGGTCACTACTTCCAAGGTGCGGTGGGTTTGTGAAGGCTTGCTCGACCGCATTGCCGGAGCGGCGCTCGCGGATCGCGTCAACCGCGGCGACCAGCTCTTGGATCGTGTCTCCCTTATACATTTAGCTCCTCTCAGATTTTCGTGGAATCAGTATGTCTGTCGGATTTTATTCGGCGCAGGTAATATGGATGTGCGGCGGGCGTCACTTATTTGTCAAATAATGTTTACAAGAAGCATCGAGAGACAATTGACTTTCTTTCGTGCGTCACGCCGACCTTCGGGCCCTGGCCCACAATTCCTCGAGTCCCCAGCCCAACAGTGACAGGACTTCGCCCGTTGCTGCGATCTCAACCGCGGCGGCGGCGGGGCGGCTGCGTTCCAGGCTCCGTCGAACACCGTCAGCTGGATCAAACACTTTGAGCTGAATGCCGCGATCATGAGTCCACATCTGCAAAAATATCAACATGCCCAAACCACCGCCGTCCAATGCCTGCACCCCCGAGAAATCGAGCAGGACAACCAGAGCTTCCCTTTGCTGTGCGACTGCGTCGCGCAACCGGAAAGCAGCATCGCTTCGTACAATCCTGCCTGCGCAGTGAATAATGGCGACCTTGCCAATTCTCCAGGTACTTAGTCTGAGCATAACTGTCTGCAGTTCTTAATTTCCGAAAACGACTTCTTCAACACCCGTAGCTTGCATTCAGAGCCCGGCGTCAAGAAGTGAAACTGGTTTTGAGAGGTTTGATTCAGCGTCGGTAGGATTGATGCGCAGACACTGTAATTTAATTGTCAAAAGATGTTTGCACTCGCGTGAAGTAATGCCTTAAAGAAAGGAGTGGAACAGGAGTGTTGCAGCCTTGTATTTTGGGCAGAAGAACAAAAAGCGTCCCTGGTGACCCTGGTTTGAGTCACGGGACGCTGTTCGGGCCGATCTCTTCGGAGGCGGCCCGTCTTACCCGCAGGTGCTGATAGTTATGGGCAGTGGCGCACCTGACAGGATGAATCCTTCTTCTTTAGTACAGAGCCGTCGGTTCTCCGTAAAGGAAGTCGTCCATCATTACGATGTCCGCACTGCCGTCATTTGGCCCGGGCGCCGCATCACCCGCAATAATCTTCACTCGCGCGATACGAGCATCGTCAAAGACAACCCCGAGGAAGGACAGGTTTCCGTCGCCCGGCGAGGCTGGCGCGGAGCTCTTGAAAAGCAACTCGCCGTGAGTGCCGAAGTACTCGATCACCGTGCTGGCGTGACGGTTTCCTGTGCGGTCGTCCGGCCTGCTGCCATCTGGGGAGTCAACGTCGGTAAAGACCACCCCAAACCCCGTTGTAGTTGCTGGGGTGTTGCCATTACTGCCCGGAACCGCGAACTCGACAACGGTAACGTTACTCCCGATCGGCGAAAAGAGCCGCAGCGGACTGAATGCGTGGAAGATCGTGGCGTAGCTCGAGTTCCCAAACGTGTCTGCCAGGCCCGAAGCTGGGGCTTGGACAAAGCCGCTTCCGCGCGTGGTGATGTTGGCGCCACGAGTATTCAGGAACGCGGTTAAGGGCGTGCCGCTAAGAGAAGTGGCCGCGTTGGTCGGGCTACCGCCATCCCAGTTGATTTCACGGTGTCCGCTGGCTTGTCCAGGATTATTCCCATTGTTGGTGACTCCGAGTGCCGCACGAAACTGATCCACAGTACTCTGAATCGACGCCGCAGATGTGCCGGCTGCCTGGAACACGGTGGGCGCCACGAAGCGTTGTGCGGCAGCAGCAACGGTCTGCGCATACGTCGGTTGCACACCAGCCACGCAAGCGACGCCTGCGAGAACGGCGAGGACCACAGTTCGAAGATTGTTGGTGAGGCGGCTTTGCGCCTTGTTTAGCAGTAGCTTTAAGTTTGGCTTCATTGTTTTTAGTTTCTCCGTGATTATTGATCTCTAGTTGCTGGTTGTATGTCGGTCGTCGCGCATTCGCCTTCCACGGCTTTCAAACACAAGCAGGGCCGGACCCCGGTTCCTCCAGGAAGCCTGTTTGTGCTTTGGTCCCTTACCGATTGCTGATGAATGACCGCGGTGTGTTCCTGAAGACTGTCTTCAGTGCGTATGAGAGATTTGATTCGGTACAGGCAAGAATCGACACAGACACGGGGTCAATTCTCTGTCAAAAGATTGTGACAAGTGGGAGGCAACATCTGATCCTTAACCATGGTTCTCGAGCAACAAAGTTGTGGCGGGAGATTGGATGTCGGAGTTTGGGAATGGAGTCACGACATGCGATCGTGCCGAAGAAAGGCAGGGTGAGGCTTCTGTACCTTAAGTCCCAAAACTTCCTTCGGACCGATTGCGTCGCTCCAGTTGGGCTGGCTCTGCGAGACCGGAGTGCGGCTCGACGTCCGGGACTTCGTCCGCTTTTCTGAAGTATTTGCTCAATCGTTCGCGAAGCTGTAGCCGAGCTCGAAAGGATCGCGCCTTGACTGCAGTCAGACTCAAGCCCAACGCCTCTGCCGTTTGCACCAAGGAGAGCCCTTCCATGTCGCGCAATACGAATACCACCCTAAGACCCGGACTCAGTTCTTCCAGTGTTTTGCGCAAGATATCCCTTAACTCAGTGGCCTTGTAGAGTTCTTCCGGATTCGGCGACCAGTCCGCGACATCGATGGGTAAGCCGTCTTCTTCAGATTGAAAATCTTTATCGAGAGAAACTTCCCTGGAGGGTTTCAGTTTTCGCAGCTTCATCAGGGACTGGTTCAGGGTGATGCGGATAAGCCAAGTCGAGAATTTGGAGTCTTCCCGGAATTGGTCCAAATGTAGAAACGCTTTCAGGAAAGCCTCCTGCACTACGTCTTCGGCGTCTTCCCGGTTATGCATGAGGTGTTGCGCGATTCGGAGAAGTTTACGGTCGTATCGCTTTACAAGCTCTTCAAAGGCGCTGACATCTCCACCCTTGCTGGCATGGACCAGGGTCAAGTCATCACTTGCCGTTTCTTTCACCGCGAGTTGTGCTGAATTGTGGCTCACATGTTTGTCCAATATCCGCCAGGTAGCGTGCGGCCCTATGCTGATAGAACTGGCGCTGAGTGTTCTTATTCCCAAAAAATTACAAGCCGGATACCGACCCGCTAGGGTACGAATTTGTAGCCAACCCTGTGCACGGTAAGAAAATGAACTGGACGGGCCGGATCCCTTTCGATTTTCTGGCGCAGTCGCAACACGTGGTTATCCACGGTACGGGTCGAAGGATAGTTTTCATATCCCCAAGCCTCCCTCAACAGTTCGCCACGTGAAAGTATTCGGCCGGGATTTGACAAGAAACATTTCAGCGTTTTGAACTCCTGGATACTCAGTGCCATCGGTTTGCCCGACGAACGGCTCATTTCCATCCTGGCAAAATCGACGCAAACGTCCCCGAACCGGGCAATCTTGCATTCAAGCAAGGTAATAGAGTCGCGAACGAACTCCTGAACGTGGGCAACCAGTTCCGTCCACCTGAAAGGTATGAGCACAGCTGACGCCGCGCTGGAGAATTGCTCCAACGGTGATCCTGGTACGAGGTCCCGCCTTCCCCGGGGGACAAGGGCTACCTGGTAGTTATCTGACTCCAACATCTCTCGAAGAGTCTGAAAGTAGAGACGGTGGTCACCCAATACCATGGAACTTCCGGCCTTTCCCGCAGCCCTTCCAACTAGTTTTGTTTCAAGACTTCGATCGCGCGCGGTCAGCGATCCTTCGCTCTGGTGTGGCAGTCGGAGATTGAGTGAATCCTTATGAGCCACGATCATTGTTCCTCTCTCCGCTGACGGTTGGTTTCAATGCGTGGATCCTTGGGCCGGTCAACTCGCGCAGCACCCGCGACCCTTTAGACACTTGTGGAATCGCTTCGATGGCAATCTGCCACCGGGACGGTGTTTCGGTCAATTCACCCCGACTTTTCTGCGTATAAACAATTCATTTCCGGCTAAGTGACTGATTCGTTAATGTTTATGTCGCAACATTTCCGCCCATTCTGGGCGAACATGCTAGACTTCGTTCCGAACTGGAGTGCCGTATGGAGCCTTTGCGGCATACTTCCGTCTTACAATTCGGGACTTACGAAATTGCTCTCCACTCCGGAGAACTTCGCAAGGCAGGGGTGCGGATCAAGGTGCAGCAGCAACCGCTCAAGCTGCTGGAGATATTGCTGGAGCGCCCCGGCGAAGTTGTTACAAGGGAAGAGCTGCGTAGCCGAATATGGCCAAATGAGAGTTTTGGCGATTTCGATCAGGCCGTCAACGTCGCCGTCGCAAAGCTGCGGGGGGCTTTAGGAGACTCGGCCGACAATCCACGCTACATTGAGACTCTTCCCCGGCGCGGCTACCGCTTCATTGCGCAGGTATCCGTCGTCAATCGCCCTGCCACCAAACAGAAACTCCTCCCCGAAGTTGCTACTTCCCAAGCAGAGAAGCGTCCCCAGCTCGAGGCTGCTGGAGGGATGCAACGACCCGGACATTTGCCCTGGCAATATGCCTGGAAGATGCTGGGCACCGCGACGATCCTGGGACTGTTGGTTTGGATAGTTTGGATATTTTTCTGGAGAGGCCGCCAGCCATCCGGCACTTTGTCTTCCAGTCCCGTTCGCTCTTTAGCAGTACTTCCTCTTGAAAATCTCTCCAGTGATTCCCAGGACTATTTTGCCGACGGCATGACCGACGAGCTCATCACGAATTTGGCGCAGATCAGCGCATTACGTGTGATCTCCCGCACCTCGGTGATGCCGTACAAAGGCGTGCGCAAGCCCTTGCCACAGATCGCGCTTGAATTGAACGTCGATGCCGTGGTGGAAGGCACAGTGCTGCGCTCGGGCAAACAGGTTCGGATCACGGCACAGTTGATCCGGGCACCCGCCGACAAGCATCTGTGGGCACAGAGTTATGAGGGCGATGTGCGGGATACCTTGGCGCTGCAGAAGAAGGTAGCACGTGCCATCGCCGAGCAGATCCGCATCCAGGTGACCCCACAGGAAGAGACGGCTTTGCATAACGTCAAGGTCGTGAATCCGGAAGCCTATGAGAATTACCTCAAGGGGCGCTACTTTTGGAGTAGGCGAACTACGGATGGCATGAAAAGGGCGATTGATTATTTTGGCCAGGCAATTGAAAGCGACCCCAATTATGCGTCACCCCATGCAGGCTTGGCCGACATCTACCAGATATCTGACCGTCCGGAGCTTGCTCGGGAAGAAGTCAAAAAGGCACTCGACCTTGACGATCAATTGGCCGAAGCCCATAACTCTCGAGCCAGCCTTCTTTATCTGATTGATCGGGATTGGGAAGGGGCGGACAGGGAGTTCAAGCGTGCCCTGGAGCTTGATCACAACTATGCCCCGGCCCACCACTGGTATTCCATGTACCTGGCGTTGAAGGGCCGCAAAGAAGAGGCGCTGGTCGAGGCGCAGAAGGCATACGATTTGGATCCACTCTCGGCGGTTGCGGGTGCCAACCTGGCCAAGATCCTTGAGGAAGCAGGGCAAGATGACAAAGCAATCGAGCAGGCCAAGAAGACGTTAGATCTGGCACCTGATTCGGCGGTTACGCACGCCGTTCTCGGCCTGGGATACCAGAACAAGCGGATGTATGCGGAGGCGATTGCCGAGTACAAGAAGGCATTGCAATTAGGAGGTTCGCCTGCGGAAATGCGCGGCCTTCTCGGAAATGCCTATGCAGTCTCGGGAAACCGCACCGACGCGCAAAGGATGATTGCCGAACTAAAGTCACTTTGGCCAAAGCATGCACGCGCCGCCCTGGACCTGGCAGGGGTATTTTCCGGCTTGGGGGATAAGGAAAGTTCACTGTACTGGCTGGAGAAGGCCCAGGAGATGCACGTGACAGACCTGATCGGAATCGGGAAGGACCCACATTTTGTTGAATTGCGCACGGACCGACGCTTCCAAGCTTTGGTGCAGAGGGTAGGCGCGCCCCAATGACAACACCGTTTGCGAACACCGATAAGCGTAAGCTCTCTCCAGCTAACTCCATGCTGCGGTGATTTTTCCGGAGCCAATCAAAAGCCGCACGACGACCATCAAGCCCGACTTCGGATGAGTTCCGAAAGTTGCCCGGGCGCGTGGACGACCCATTCTGCAAGATGTCCTCCAGGGAAACCCAGTTAACCGATCGTTGCCCGACGACCTTAAACGGTCAGTATAAAGCTAATCCATTCATATAGTTACACCGATATCATTTCTGTTGACAAGGCGGTTCTTTCGGGCGAAACTTGCACTGGCCGCCCTCTCCCCGCCTCGCTACTCTCCCTCAGAATGTCAACCTTGATGAAGCCTGATCCAGTTTTTCGGAACACTAATGACGAGTTCTTCTCTGGTCCCAGGGAATACTCGATCGCTCAGGTCCCGGACCCGATGGACCCGGAACAACTGGCACAAGAGGTTTTTGCGGAATCAGCGCAGCAAGGTTTACCAGGAAATCGCCGCGACTACCGGACGGCCACTCTAACCGCGGCAGTCATTGCTTTGTCAATGCTCCTGGGTTGGATGGTGGGCCGCGCCGGATGGAATATGGCGGTCAATCGAGCTCAGCGGCAGAATGTCGCGGTTCCGGACGAAGTGCTGGCTGCAACCCGGTATGCTTCACCGCTTCCAATCGAAGCTGAAAAGTTACCCACTTCAGCCGTGCCGGCTCATGACGCAACTGTTTCCGCGTCCAGCCCGGTTGCAAAATCTCTGGCGCAAAAAGCGAAGATCGAACCCGTCCAGCCGGACGGCGCCGTGGTGATGTACGAACGCGGCAAGGAGATTTTTCGGGCGCAGCCAACTGGAGCAATACCAGCTTCCGCTGACAACTTCACCACGGTGCCGGCCGAATCTGATGGAGAGGGTCATTCGCCGGCTGTGCCTGATCAAACTCCACCAGCAGGGTATGGCTACGTGGTAGCGCGAGTTCAGCCGCACTACCCCGAAGAGGCCAGACAGCAGCGTATCCAGGGGGGCGTTGTGCTCAAGGCGTTGGTCGGGGCCGATGGCTCGGTTCAAGAGCTGAAGGTGATAAGTGGAGATCCTCTCCTGGTGCAGGCTGCTACCGAGGCGGTCCGACAATGGCGTTTCCAGCCTCACCGTTCTAAAGGGGAGTCAACAGGGTTCGAAACCCGGATTACGATTAATTTTTTGCTGCCATGAGGCTTTTGCACAGAAATCGCATGGTTAGTGGCTTGTCGAGGCATCACTTATTTGCTCTTTAGTTTTTGTCCTGGGACGTAACTGGCGCTTTACCCATAGTTCTGACATTGCGCGTCAGTTTGCGGCCATTTTAGCGGCCGCGCGAAGGACACTTACGGTAAATGTTATTTAAAAACAACAAGATACAACGCTTCGCTGGCTTTGTGAGGGGTTTCAAGGCATACTGTTTCGCCGTTCGCCCCCAATCCGGCGGCAAAAGGTAGCTCCAAGTATGTTCAGCGAGAACAACGAACCGCAAATCAACTTTGATTCCATCCAGGGGGTCCATGACGCGAAGCGCCGCCTCCAGCTGCTTTTCGCCCTAGCTTTGCTGATCACCGCTCTGGTTTTAGTGGTGATGAGAAATCGCCAGTTCTGGCTGGACGCGCTAAATCTAGACGATATGTCGGGTCCGGCGATGTCCGATACGATCAAGCAAAGTGAGCCGCCGGCCAATTCAGCCCGCGCCAAAAGAGTTGGCGCGAAGCTGAGTCCATCGTCCAATACCGAGTCCCACGTTTCCGCGTTGTCCGAAGTTCACGAGACGGTTCCCAGTCCCTTGCAGGTTGACGTAACGTTCTCCAGCGGACAACGTCAGACTCTTGTGGCCCGCAATTCCGCCATTCATATCGATCTGCAACAGAACTCGCCGTCGGCGTCCGCCCTGTCAGCGGGTTCTCCAGTTGCCGGGACTGAAACCTCGAGTAGCCCCGGCGCCCAGGTTCGTTTTTCAGGTGGTACTTTGGAAATTCTGGGCCGGCCGAAGGAACCCGTCTATCCTCTGCCCGCGCAACGAGCGAATGTGCAAGGATCGGTGGTCTTACAGGCCAGTATCGGACAAGACGGCAACGTCGAGGATGTACAGGTAATCAGTGGTCCCGCCATGCTCACTGCGGCTGCTCTGGAAGCGGTCAAACAATGGCACTTCAAGCCCCACTACGAGGCGGGCAAAGCCGTTCCGACTGCGACTCGTATCACCGTGAGTTTCAGCATCTCGGCTCAATAGACCTTCCAGGTTGAGTCAGTGAACTCGACGTGTTGGCAGCCGCCAACACTAGAAAATTCAATCTTCAGTGAGGGATGGCCCTTTCTTATTTTGGGAAAGGAAGGGTCACGAACGACTTGTACTTGTCAGTGGTTGCGGCACCAGGATCGGATTTTTTATCACGGCAATCAGCTGACCTGGTTTCCGGGTTGATAGGGGGTGGAGAGACCTGAGCGCCCGGAGTGCAGCCACTCTCTCCGCCGCGTATCGAAATGCCGCTCCTGGCTGGCGAGGAATTCGCGTCTGTCGCAACGGCGGGCCGGCTACTGCGGTTCGGGTTCCTTATCCATTCCGCCTTTGGAGCTCCTGGTTGCCTGGTTCCAACTTGCACCGCAGTTGAAGTCCGGTCCTGAACGCGGGCGCCCAGCCGGCTGCTGCTTTGGCTTAACGCACGGTTCAAAGCAGAACCGGCTTTCAGCGTTGTTGGGGACGAGAGCGCTTTGGTCAAAGCAGACTCCGCCGCCGCTTGAGCGCGCGTGGTGACAGGAAACGCAAGAACCAGAGTCGCGATTGACCCCAGGAGAGCCCGGCTAACCACGTTGATCCCTCCGCAAACCCTCCGTAGCCTAGTTCACCGACAACCGCCAGTCAATAGATCGAGACCAGCGTCGATCCCCGGCTAAAACTTCAGGGACGCATGAGGTGAAAAAAGGCGAGAAGAACGAAAACGTTCCAGCAGACCACGCCGACGTAAAACAGGTTGGCAACCCACATGAGCTTTCGTACCCGAAAAATGATGAGAACGGCAACCAGCTTGGATAACACGACCCCGCCAATGGGGCCGAAGATTCTGGTCAGGTGCGCCACCAGCGGATTGACCTCGAAAGCGCCGAAGTGAAATGCGATCAGCGTGGTTGCCAAGTCGAGCATCTGCAGCACGATGAAGCTGGCTCTGGCGGTAAGAATGTCCGCGATCGTCATCCCTTTGAGGCCATGCAACCAGCGTGCGTCACTCCCGTCATCTTATTCACCAGATCATACTCGATTTTTCGGTGAAGAGCGCTAAGGCGCGCTGGATTATGTCCTATGTGCCGGAGAAGAAAAACAGGCTTACCTGGTATCGGACCTCGCCGTGAGACTGGCGTCTGGCTGCACGATCCGAATCTCGACCCTTCGATTGTGAGCGCGCCCGCTGCTGGTGGAGTTGGACTCTCGCGGCGCAGAAGAACCTGCCCCCATCGTCCTCAGGCGGCCAGCCGGGATTCGGTACCGACTCACCAGGACATCTCTTGCCGCCATCGCTCGACGCATAGAGAGATCAAAATTGTATGGTTCTTCGCCGGAGTTGTCAGTGTGACCTTCGATGATTGCGCTCGATTGTGGACTGGCAGCGAGAATTTCGGCGAATCTCTGCAGAGTGATGTTGGACCCGCTTGATATCTCGGCACTGTCATCAGGGAAAAAAATGGTTTCCACGTTGGCGTTGACAGCACCGGGTGCACTCGGGGCCGATTGTGGGAAGGTACGAACTATGACCTCAGGACCCTCGTCCTCGTCTGGATCTAACTTCTTAACCTTGTTTTCCCGGGGAAGCGCCACCGGTACGTCCGACACTCGAAGTGCCTCCTCGACCCGCTGCGACTGTGATGGTCCTTGGGGCTCTTTGACCGGCTTCTGACCTCGATTGCCCATCCCGTGGCCAAGTAGAACCCCTGTGCCCGTGGCGGCAGCCAGGAGCGAGGCCCAGAAGAGTCGCCTTCCATTGCTGATCTGAGGACCCTGGCTTGGTACCGTAAGGGGCGGCTTGGACAATTGGCTTA
>Ga0207706_10000338_pt1 | contig 50849 bp, 47 predicted proteins | sample KBSC53metaG_FD_184318 | JGI IMG/M metagenome (GOLD analysis project Ga0207706, IMG submission 184318) | Corn rhizosphere microbial communities from Kellogg Biological Station, Michigan, USA - KBS C5-3 metaG (SPAdes) (version 2) | ecosystem: Host-associated > Plants > Roots > Rhizosphere > Soil ... | reverse complement strand
CCGCCACCTGAGTTCGAATTCCCCCGTCGGCGAGAAGCGGGCGACGTGCCAATCGCCTTTGTTGGAGCCGATCGCGTAGAGCGTGCCCGCCGCGACCCCGCCGGCCCCCGTGCGGTTGACGGCCATGCCCGCGACGCCGCCGAGCTGGGTGTCTTCGGGGAATTCGCTTTCGCTCGCGGGCGCTTCGGCGGGGATGTTGAGCGGGGCGAAGTGCTTGACGACTTCATAGCCGGCGTGGGCGGAAGGGGCGGCGAGGAGGGTGAGGAGGCAGGCGAGGGTGGCTGCGATGCTGGCCAGCACCTGCGCCTTTGAGAGTCGCTTCGCAATCTTGTCCCTCATCTGATTCCCCTCTCCCTGTGTCCCGTTGTCTGTCTGTTCTCCCCCGCTCCCTGACGGGGGTGCTGCTTACTGCTAAGCCTTGGGTGTGTCTCGGCGGGGCCTCCGCCCCGGGCCACTGACGTGGCCCGGGGCTTTGGCTTGCCGTTGCTACGTGGCGCCGCTCACTTCGGTGTTTCCTTGCGCGCTATTCGAATTTCGCGACCAATTGAGGTTCCGAGCTCATCGGCACCGTGCAGGTCAGGGCGTTGCCGGTGCAGGTGCCGGCGCCTTTGAACCAGGTGACGGAGCTAGTGCCTTTGCCGAGCGTGACCGTCACTTCCGCGGTTTCGGAGGCGTAGAAGCTCGCTGCCGCCTTCGTGCAGGTCAGCCCGCAATTGATGTTGGTCGGTTTGGTCTTGACGAAGCCCTGGCCGCCGCCGGTCTTTTCCAGGGTCAGGGTGTGCTTGGCGTCTTCGGCGTAGACCTCTTGGATTTTGGAGTCCGAGCTGAACGAAGCGATCGTGCATTCGGGCGCGGTGACGCCGTTGCAGGATTCAGCCGAGCCGGTGCCACCGGTGAATTCCACGAAGTGGAAGTTTTTCGCCGGTTTGGCCTTGACCGTGAGGCTGCCTTCTTTGTAGAGGGCGGTGGAGGATTTGCAGGCATAGCCGCAGTTGATCCCTCCGGGGGCGGTGCCCATGATGCCCTGGCCACCCGTCTTCGAGCCTTGGAGTTCGAAGACCTTGTAGAACTTGACGCCGACGGTCTTGCCCGGTTCGGCGAGGGTGACCGTGCACTGGCGGCCGTTGACGCCGCCCGAGTCGCAGCCTTTCCAGCTCTTGACCAGGTAGCCAGGGGCCGGGGAGGCGGTCAGGGTGACTTTGCCCGCTTGCACGACTTCGGTGGTGCAGGATTCGCCCGCCGATTTGGTGCATTCCAGCCCCGCGGGGTTGGAGACCACCGCGCCCGAGCCTTCTTCGACGTTGAGGGTGAGGGGCGGGCCGGATTTGACGAAGTTGGCGGTCACTTCGAATTCGTCTTCGCCTTCTTCGGAGCTGACCATGTTGCAGACGTTGGCTCCCTGAGCTTTCCAGGGGCAGAAGAATTGATTCTGTCCTTTCTGCACAGTCCAGCCGCTGAATGACGAGCCGGGCGCGGCGACCGCTTCCAGCGGCGCGGCCCAGTAGTTGGATTCTTCTTCTTCTCCGGTTTCCGCGACTTCGGCTTCGCAGGTCCCGCTTTTGCTGACGCCGTTGTATTTGCAGGCGATCGGCGGGTTGGAGGCGTTGTAGAACCCTTCGAATTCGGTCCAGTTCACGACTTCGCCGCTGCCGCTCCCGGCCATGTTGACCTTGATGTAGCCGGAGTAGTTCTGGGCGAAGGCCCCGGCCGCCGGGACCAGGAGCAGGGCTCCCAGCGCGGCGAGCAAGATGGTGATGCGTCTCACTTAGCTCTCTCCTTGTGATTCGAGCCCCTGCCGGCCGCTTGCGGCGGCGTCTTGGCGACTCGGTTTCCCTGTTCCCATCCCGCCCGAGGCGCACCTCAAATAAGCGGGTTCGCCGCTATGAAAGCAGAGCCCGACCGGAAAGGCAAGGAAGATTTTCTGAAGCGATACAGCAAATCTCCAGATAAGCGTGCTTTTCCTGCCCAGTAGAGCGGTACTGCCGTGGTATGCGGCGGCTCAGCCCGTTGGGAACCCGGGCTGCTTCGCCGGGGCGCCGAAACCCAAGCGCGGCTGCCATCAAGCGCGGTGCGATGGACAAGTTGCGTCAAAAGGCGAGCGTTGACTGTGTAAAAAGGTTATTCTTCCGTGCGTAATATGGCTAATGAGAAGGGCATTCCTTACCGCGCCAGGCTCGTCGACCCGTATGTCGAGGAGCTCTTCGCGCAGCTCCCGGCGCTGATGCTGATTGGCCCGCGGGCGGCCGGCAAGACGACGAGCGCGACCCGGCGAGCCGCGACCGCGATAAGCCTCGACCGTGCGGCCGAGGCGACCGCGTTCGCGGCGGACGCCGACGCGGCGCTGCGCGGCCTGACCGAGCCGATCCTTCTCGACGAGTGGCAGGCCGTACCGAGCGTGCTTGGCGCGGTGAAGCGAGCCGTCGACGCGGAACCCCGCCCGGGGCGCTTCCTGCTCACCGGCTCGGTGCGCGCCGAGCTGGCGAACGCCGTCTGGCCGGGCACCGGCCGGCTCGTGCGGGTGCCGATGTATCCGCTGACGGTCGGGGAGGCGCTCGGGCGGACCGGCGGCACCGGCTTCTTCGACCGGCTCGTCGCCGGTGAGGAGCTCGCGGTCGGCTCGGAGCCGCCGGACAAGCGTGGCTCGAGAGCTACATCGAGGACCTGCTGACCCACGACGTCGAGGCCGTCGAGGAGGAGCGCCGAGATCCCAAGCGCCTGCGCCGCTACTTCGAGGCCTACGCGCTCGCCTCTGCCGGGGCGGCGGATCGCAAGACCATCTACGACGCCGCCGAAGTGAGCAAAGCGACGGCCGTCGCCTACGAGAGGCTGCTCGAAAGCCTGCTGGTCGCCGAAGCGGTGCCGGGGTGGCGATCGAACCGCCTGAAGCGGCTCCTGCGCCAGCCGAAGCGCTACCTGGTCGACCCGGCGCTGATCGCCGCCGCCCTGAGGGCCGACGTGGCCGGCGTGATGCGCGACGGCAGCCTGCTTGGACGGGTGCTGGAGACCTTCGTCGCCGCGCAGCTGCGGCCTGAGCTGGCCGTCTCCGCGAGCCGACCGCGACTGCATCACCTGCGCACCGCGCAGGGACGCCACGAGGTCGATCTCCTCGTCGAGTTGGCGGATGGGGGATTGATCGGAATAGAGATCAAGGCCAACGCCTCCCCCGCTCCGGGCGACGCGAGGCACCTGGCCTGGCTGCGAGACGAGCTGGGAGAGCGCTTCGCGCGAGGCGTGGTGCTGCACACCGGACCGCGTAAGTACCGGCTCGGGGAGCGGATCGACGCCGTGCCGATCTGCGCGTTGTGGGGGTGACTTAGCTGGGCAACCCGGCCGCTTCGCGCGCCAGCTCCTTGGCCCGCTCGGGGCCGAGGTATGGCGAGAGGGCGAACTCGACCAGGTCGGGGAGGAGGTCAGTGAGAGGACGGTCGGCGGTGAGGAGCGAGCGGGCGGTGAGGACGAGGAGGCCGCCGAGCAGCGAGTCCTCGGTCGACTCGGGCAGACCGGCGGCCTCCAGACGCTCGCCGCGGCCGGCGCGCAGGTAGGGGATGCACTCGACCACCGCGGCGCGGAAGCGGGTGGCGATCTGGGGGCTGGCGGTGATCGGCTCGACTAGGCAGAGGCGGGCGAGGGCGGGCTCGGCGGCGAAGAACTCGAGCAGGGCGCGGAGGCCGGCGACGACCTTGTGCGGCCAGTCGGAAACGGGCGCGACCGCTGACGCGACCAGCTCCTCGAGGTGGGCGAGAACCGCCTCGAAGGCGGCGAGGAATACAGCTTCCTTGGACTCGAAGTTCTCGTAGAAGGCGCGCGAGGAGACCGAGGCGGCCTTGACGATCTCGGCGATCGTCGCCGCCCGGTAGCCGCGCTCGGCGGTGACCTGCGCGATCGCCGCCAGCAACCGCTCGCGCTGCGACTCGGCGACCTGCTCGGGGGAGAGGCCGTGGTGCCCCCCCGGCAGGGGACCGAGATCGGGCTCGCGCTTAGCCGCCACGGCCTGAAGGTTATCCGCGTATCCGACATTGACCCCACCCCAGCGGGGTCAATGTCGGGTGCGGTGAAGCGGCTCGAGGAAGCCTGGCGCCGGCGGCGAGACCTCCAGCTCCTCCCGCGCCGCGTCCCGCCCGCAGTAGGGGAGGACGACGCAGTACATGAGCTCGGGGACGATCTCGGCCTCGTCGGGGAGGCGGCCGTCGCGGACGATCGCGGCGTAGAGGCGGGTGCAGACGCCGCCGCCGAGCGCCTCGGCGGTCATGCGCGCGAGGCCGGCGGGGGCGGTGGGCTCCTCGCGGCCCTCGTCGATCAGGTCGAAGAGGTACCCGGTCCAGCGCTCGGCGACCGGCGGGTCGGCGTCGGCGGCCGCGCCCGCCAGCTCGGCGAGGAGGAGGTCGGCGGCGCGCTCGTCGGCGGCGAGGAAGCGGTGTAGCGCGTAGAGGGCGGCGCGGACCCGGTCGCGCCAGGGGGCGGCGGTATCGAGGCGGGGAAGGAGTTCGTCCACTCGGGTTTCCATCGCGATCCACGCGCCTCCCACGGCCGCTCGGCGAGCATAGCCCGGCGGCGGCGATCCGTGGGTTTGGGTACGACAGAGTTTGTCAGGACGCGGCCGAGGCGGCCTCGCCTGCCACGGGCTGCTCGCGCGCCGAGCGGGCCCACTTCGCCGCCTCCTCCTCGCCCAGGTAAGGACGGAGGACGAACTCGATCGCGTCGGGCAGCAGCGACTCGATTCCGGCGTCCTGGCCGACGATCAGGCGCTGGTAGGCGGACCAGAGCACGCCGCCGGCGAGCGTGTCCTCGAGCGTCTCGGGCAGCTCGTCGCGGTAGGGGCTGAGCTCGCGGCCCTGACGCAGCAGCGGCGAGAGGTCGGACATCGCCCGCTCGTAGCGCTCGATGATGCTGGGGCCGACGGTCGGCGCCTCGACGATCGAGGCGCGGGCGATCAGCGGGTCGGCGAGCAGGACGTCGAAGAGCGCGCCCAGGGCGGCGGCGACCTGTCGCGGCCAAGGCGCGCCGGCCTGCGCGGCGAGCGCCGCTTCGATCGCGGCCCGGGTCTGCACCATCGTCTCGTCGAAGAGCTCGAGGAAGCACTCCTCCTTGCCGGCGAAGTGCGCGTAGAAGGTCTTGTAGCTGACCCGGGCGCGCTTGACGATCAGCTCGACGGTGACCGAGTCGTAGCCGCGCTCGGCGACGAGCTCGCCGGTGGCGCGCAGGATCCGGCGCCGCTGGTCCGCTTTGGCGCTCTCGCGGGTGACGTCGGCCGGTGCCGCGGCGCGCGAGCGGGAATCTCTTCCCGGTAGGGCTCGCATGCTTTGAGGATAGCTCTATATCGCGTCTAAATCGAATCGAGAAACGTCTTTGTCACACATCGAGGAGACGGGCTGCCCGCTCGGGGCCGAAATAGCAGGCGCGGACGAGCTCGAGCAGGCTGGGGAGCAGGTCCTCGAGGCGCGCGGGGTCGGCGCCGAGCTGGCGAGCGACCTGGGCGCAGACGTCGGAGACGAGGGCCGGCTCGAAGAAGGACGGGTGCTCGTAGGCGTCGGGGTCGCCGGCGGCGGCCTCGCGCAGCGCTTCGGCGCAGCGCCGCTGCCAGCGCTCGTAGCAGGCGAGCGCCTCGGCGTCGCCGGCGAAGGGGCGGACGACGAGCAGATGGGCCAGGCTCGGCTCGGCGGCGAGCAGGCCGAGAGCCGAGCGGAGCGCCGCCTCGACCCACTCGGCGAAGTCCGCATCCGGCTCGAGGGCGACGGCGATCGCGGCGCGGACGCGTTCGGCTCCGCGCTCGTATGAGGCCGCGAGGACTGAGGCGCGCGGGCTGCTCTCGGGTTCGGCGCTCACGGCATCCTCACCCCTTCAGCGCCGGCTCCCCGGCGATCCGCTTCGCCTCCTCGACCCCGAGGTAGGGGATCAGGGTCAGTTCGACGACCTCGGGCAGCAGGTCGGGCAAGACCTCGGCTTCTTCGTTCATCAGGCGCGAGGCGACGATCGCGGTGACGGCCCCGATCAGCGCTTTCTCGGTCAGCTGCGGCAGCCCGGCCGCGCGCTCGCTGATGCGGCGACCGGCGCTGAGCAGGCTGGCGAGGTGCTCGTTGGCATCGAGCACGCGCTGGGCGATCGCGACGTTGGAGGCGAGGGCGTCGAGGGTGAGCAGCTGCGCCTGGCCGGGCTCGGCGGCGGCGAAGTCGAGAGCCGCGGTCAGGGCGGCCTTCACCTTCAGCGGCCACTCGGTCTGGCTGTTGCAGGCCCGCACCAGGATGCCGAGGAAGCGCTCGAAGATCGTGTCGTGCGCGATCAGCACCGCCTCCTCCTTGTTGGCGAAGTTGTCGTAGAAGGTGCGGCGCGAGATCCCCGCCGCTTCGATCACGTGCTCGACCGTGAGGCTGCCGTAGCGGTGCTCGGCGAGCGCGTTGGCGACGCCGGCGATGATCCGGTCGCGCTGGTGGCGCTCGACCACCTCGCGGGGGAAGCGGTGGCGGCCGCTCGGCAGCTTCCAGCTTGGCTCGAGGGGCTCGACTTCGGCAGGGCGGGGGCGTTGCGGGGTCATTCCATCCCTGGGTCTCGGTTCGGCCACGACCGTTTACGTACGCGGCTCCTTCGTGCATGAAAGCAAACCGAGACCCGAAAGGCAAGCGATATTTTTTGGAGATATGGAGATGTTTCTCAGTTGCCGAGCTCGGCGCGCAGCGCCGCCAGCTCGGAGCGAAGCTCGGCGACCTCGCGCTCGAGACGGGTGAGGCGGTCCTCGGCGGGGGTGGGCTCCGGCTCGTCGCGATCCGGCCCGGCGGCCTCGAGGCTCGGTGCCGGCTGAGCGTCTCCCCCACCGCCGATCAGCTGCTCGTAGCGATCCTCCTTCTGGCCGGGACGGCGCTCGTGGCGTGCGGCGAGACCGCGCTCGACCAGCCCGGCGAGCGCCTCCTGGACCGCGGCGAGGTCGGCGAACTCGTAGAGGCGATGACCGCGCTGCTTGAGCTCGCCTGGCGTCTGCGGTCCGCGCAGCATCAGCACGGCGAGCAGCGAGACCTCGGCATCGCCCAGGCTGAAGGCGTCGCCGAGCAGGTGGCGGTACTTGCGGGCGCGCGAGCCGGCGCCGCTGGCGAGCCGGGTCCAGCCGCGCAGCGCGAGCCGGCGCAGGGCCTCGTTCACGGTCGCCTCGTCGTACTCGACCACCGGCTCGCGGTTGGTCGACTGGTTGCAGGCTAGGCGCAGCGCGTTGAGCGAGAGCGGGTAGGCGTCCGGGGTGGTGCGCTGCTTCTCGACCAGGCAGCCGAGCACGCGAATCTCGACGGCGTCGGGCTCCAATCTAGGCGAACTTAGCGACGATCTGGACGTTCTGGATACAACTCATCAATCGTCACAAGCGCTTGATACGGAGCGTGCGCAACTTCTTCAATCGCTTTCGCACCACCTGCAAGGCGATCAACGACAGACACGACACCAGCAACTACCAAGTTGGCCTCCTGAACTCTCTCAATTGCTGCCACGGTTGAGGAACCAGTTGTAACGACATCGTCAACAACCAGGCAGCGAGCTCCATCCTGCAGGAACTCGTCCGGCCCCTCGATCCATCGTTGCAGGCCGTGCTCCTTGCGGTCTTTGCGCACAATGAAAGCAACCAAATCGTCGTCCTCTTGCGCGATCAATGCAGCGCAGGCAATGGGAATCGCCCCCACGATCATTCCTCCGACGGCGGTTGCCTCCAATTCCCTGGCGATGGCCGCGACTTGCCTTCCCACCAACCTTGCCAGTGGCGCAACGAGCATCGCCTGCTTGACATCGACGTAATAGCTCGATGACGTGCCATTGCTCAGAACGACGTTTTGCTTCTTCAGCGCATGGTGCTGAAGACCCTCGAGAAGTTGGTTATTTGTCGCCACTGTGCTCATATCACGATGGAACCGAGGCGCGAACGCGGGGCTCAACGTGCTCCACGCGTCTGGAATGGCAAGACCATGCCACCCACGTCGGATGTGATCATGCTAGATCTTCGCTGAAGCCGTCGCGCCAGCTGGGGTAGCGGGGCTGCCAGCCGAGCTCGCGCTTGGCCTTGGCGTTGGAGGCGCCGCGCAGACCGACCGCCATCTGGGCGACCGAGCTGCCGGCGACGAGCTTGGCGAGCCAGACCGGCACACGGCGGGGCGGCTTGGCGCCCAGCGCCTTGGCGTAGACCGGCAGCCACTCGTGGAGCGGCGCGGGTTCGTCGTCGACGACGTTGTAGACGCCGGCGGCGCCGCGGTCGAGTGCCGCGACAGTCGCCCCGGCTGCATCCTCTACATGGAGGAAGGAGAAGGTGCCGGTGCCAGGCCCGACGATCGGGAAGCGGCGACGGCGGACTTCGCGGCCGAGGTGGCCGTCCGCCGCGTAGTAGGTGCCGGGGCCATAGAACTGCCCGTAGCGGAGCACCAGGCCCTCGAAGTCGGGGCACTCGACGACCTCGCGCTCGTGGCTTAGCATCGCCTCGACAGCGGAGCGGAAATGACCGGGGGCGTCGTCGAAAGGGCGCGCGTCCTCGTCCTTGACCCACTCGCCTTCGGGCGCGTAAAGGAAGGCGATGCTCTGGGTGAGAAAGCGCCGTACGCCGGCGGCTCGCGACGCTTCGACCAGGTTGTGTCCGCCCTCGCGGCGCACCCGATCCGTCTCGGCGTAGAAGGAGGCCCTGCGCGGGTTGTATTTCCTCGGCAGGCTGGTCAGCTGGTTGATCACCACCTCGGGTTCGGTCAGGTGCAACGCGTTGTTCACGTCATCGAGGGAGAAAACGTTGCACCTGATGGCCGTCGCCCCCGCGGCGCGGATCTCCTCGGCGCGCTCCTCGCGCCGGGTCATCCCGGTCACCTCATGCCCGGCCGCGACCAGCTGCCGCACGAGGGGCTGGCCGATCGCCCCACTGGCGCCCGCGACGAAGACTCTCATCGGGACATTCCTACCCCTCGCGTCCCAGGCTCAACCGTGATCTCCGGCACGCAGCCGTTCGGAGACCCGCGCCAGCCAGGCCGCCGCGAGGGCGCCGAAGGCGATCGAGAGCGTGTCGCCCCAACCCCGTCCCTCGCTCTTGGCTTCGCCCGCGTCGAAGGCGTGATTGACCGCGTGCAGCCCGTACCAGATCGCCCCCAGCCAGAGGAGCGGCGCCCGCCACGAGGCCCGCCAAACCGAGATCGCCAAGGCGACGCCGTACGCCGCGGTGAACGCGCCGACGTCGCCGACGTAGTGCGAGTTCTCGATCCCGTAGTGACCGATCTGGTCGAAGAACGTGCCCGGCGCGATCAGCGCCAGCCCACCGAGGGCGACGTGGAAGGCGGCGACGAAGAGGAGGATCGCCTGGAGAGCTCGCTGGCTCATAGCTCGGTTCCCTCGTTGAGGATGTCCATGTACTCCCCATATACATAGCTCTTGCCGCGTGTCCTGCCCGTCACCTCGCGCAAGACGCCGAGCTGCTCCAACCGCGCGATGGCGCCATAGACAGGGGGCTCCGAGAGCTCGAGCTGCCGGGCGGCGGTGGGCGCTTTGACGACGACCCGGCGAACGGCGAGATCATGCACGCGCAGGGCGGTCGCCGCGCCACGGCCCAGCTCGTGAATTCGCTGCCGGTCGCGCTCGATCATCTCGACGATGCCGCGGGTCGTGTCCGCGGTCGAAGCGGCCACCTCGATCACACCTTCGAGGAAGAAGCGCAGCCACTCCTCCCAGGCCCCGTCCGTTCGCACCCTCTGCAAATGCTCGTAATAGGCGTCGCGGTTGCGCTTCAGATAGAGACTCAGGTAGAGCAGCGGACGGCGCAGCACGCCCTGCTCGATCAGCAGCAGCGTCATCAGCAACCGGCCCACCCTGCCGTTGCCGTCGAGGAACGGATGGACGGTCTCGAACTGGACGTGGGCGAGGGCGGCCTTGACCAAGACCGGCGAGGGCGATGGTTCGTCGTGGAGGAAGCGCTCGAGCGCCGACATCGCCGGCGCCACTTCCTCCCACGGCGGTGGAACGTAGCGGGCGTTTCCCGGCCCGGTGCCGCCCAGCCAGTTCTGCGAGCGACGAAACTCGCCGGGGGTCTTGTCGGACCCCCGTCCGGAGCGCAACAGCAAAGCGTGGATCTCACGCAGAAGACGGTTGCAGAGAGGCAGCCGCCCAGATTCGATCGAGTCGATCCCATGGTTCATGGCGGCGATGTAGTTGACGGCTTCTTCGACGTCTTCCACCGGCGCGCCGGTCGGGACCTCGTTTTCGAAGAGGAGGAGGTCTGAGAGCGAGGACATCGTCCCCTCGATCTGGGAGGAGAGAATGGCCTCCTTGCGGACGAAGGCGTAGAGGAATTGGGTCGGATCGGGCAGCAAGAGGGTGATTCCGTCGAGACGTCCCAACGCCTGATTCGCCTGATCGAGCAGGCGGTGCATGCCGGTGTCCAGGCTGAGCGGGGGGTCGGGAGGGAGCGGCTTCGGGAAGAAGGCGACGTATTCGGCCGACCCCTCCTGGGCCTGACGGAACGCCCCAGCGCGATCGGATAGTTGGGCTGCCCCGGTCATGATCCTCGTTCAAAGCGTTGACTCATTAGGCCCCAGCTTACTAAGGGATAAGGCCATATCGCTTAGAACGTGCCGGAGCAACTAAGCGATGGCTCAGAAGACGAAGATGTCCTCGCCGAAGTTGATCCGGTCGTAGATCTCGGGCTGGTCGGCGATGAAGGTGCGGATGCAGCCGTGGCTGGCGGGGTAGTCGGGAACCGATTCGTAGCCGTGCACCGCGTAGCCCCCGTAGAAGTAGAAGGAGTAGTACATGCCGTGCGAGTTGTAGCCCGGTTCCTGGCGGATGAAGGTGAAGTGGCCGGTGACGGTCGGGGTCGAGCTCTTGCCGGAGGAGACCGGGTAGACGGCGAAGGGCTTGTCGCCCTTCGCGAAGACCAGAACCTGCTTGGAGAGCGGCGCCTCCACGTGTTCCCCGGCTGCCGGGTGGACGACGTGGTATTCGCCCTTGCCTTCGAAGGCGCGCTTGACGAGGCCCGCGCCGGCGCGGGAGCTACGGGTCATGCCGTTGACTTTGCGGTAGGCGAGCACGCCGCGGCCGGTCTTGCCGCCGAAGCAGCGCCCGCTGTTGGCGATGTAGCCCATCTTGCGCATCGCCTTCTTGAAGCCGACGACCACGTCGCCGCACTGGCCCTGGTGCAGGGCGGGGTAGCTGACCTTCCAGCTCTTGCGCACGGTGCTGTCGCCGCCGAGCGCCGCGGTGGCGACGTGCTTGGCCGAGACCGCGTACTTCCCGCCCTCGCGCAGCAGGATCGAGACTTTGAACGCGCCGCTGCCGCCCTTCCCCTTCTGGACCGCGACGTTCCGGGTCAGCAGCTCGTGCCCGTCGAGATAGAAGGTGACGGCCACGTGTTGCCCGGCGACGAAGGGCGTCACCGTCCCGACCACCGGCACCTCGCTGTAGATCTCGGCTCTGCCCCCGTGCAGGTGGCCGACCCTGATCTTCACGGTCGCGTCCGGCGGCCCGCTCGGCTTGGCGGGCGCCGGGGCGGCCGGCGCGGCGGGGGCCAAGACAAACGCCACGATGATCGCGGCACCGATCAGAACTGGGACGAGGCGACGGCTCACGGCCGGGATTCTTACCGATCGAGAGGACCGTGTAACGGCGATGTCAATTCCGAGTCAATCGGCCGTTGCGAACCTTGACTCTCAGGATGCAGTCAATACGTTGCGGCGCAGCGGAGGGTGAAGCCGATAGGTATCGGCGATCGACTGACACTCGAAAGTCCGGATGTTCACCTCCGGATGGGGTTCGAGTCCCCCGCCCTCCGCTGGTTGCCAAGCCACTTGGTAGCCTCGTTTCAACGAGTGTCAGTCGGTTGGGGGTTTCCCCCTTCGCCCGACGGCCCGCTTCGGCGGGCCGTCGCTTTTCTCCCTTACTGACCGATCAGGGCAACCGAGTTGTTCAGCATGTGCAGCAGGATCCCCGGCACGATCGAGCCGGTCCGCTCGTAGAGCAGCGCCAGCACGAAGCCGAAGAAGATCAGCGGCGGCACGGCGCTGATGCCGGTGGTCGCGTGCAAGGCCCCGAAGATCGTCGCGCTGATCAGCGCCGCGGCGAGGCGCGGCAGGCGCTCGCGCAAGCCGCCGAAGAGGAAGCCGCGGAAGCAGACCTCCTCGCTGATCGGCGCGGCGACGACGATCAGCAGGATCTGGACGGGGACGGCGCCGAACTTTTCGGCGATGTCCTTCTGGTGCGGTTCGCCGACGAGAACGCCGTAGAGGACGGCGAAGAGCAGGTAGGCGCCGACCGCGGCGCCCATCCACTTCAGCGCCGAGGGCCGGAAGCTCCGCAGGCCGAGCTGGGCGGCTGCTTCGCGCACCGTCGCCCCCCGCGTGGCGGCGATCGCGAACGGCACGAGCAGGAAGCCCAGCGCCGTCGCCAGCTGCACCAGCGCGTTCGCCGCGTCGCCCAGCTCCTCACCGGAGGAAGGGTGCGCGACGAGCACGACGGGGACCGAGAGCATCACGCCGGCGGCGAGCGCCAGCAGCACCCCTCCGACCCCCGCCCACGGACCCCAGTTCGCGTAGGGGAAGGGTCGCCTTGCCGGTACCGTGCCCTCCATGTCGCCGGCAGTCTCACAGGTCTCGCGCTCGACGAAGACGCGGCTGCGCTTCCTGCGCCGCCTCCTCGTCCTCGTCGTGCTCCTCGTTCTGCTCGGCCTCGCGCTTGCTCAGTTCACCGAGTTGAAGCGACTGGCGATGGGCATCCTCGCCTCGACCGCGGTGCTGGCCGCGATCGTCGGTTTCGCCGCCCAGCACACGATCGGCAACATGGTGGCCGGGGTGCAGATCGCGATCTCCCAGCCGATCAAGATCGGCGACCGCATCTCCTTCGAGGAGGTCGAGGGGCGGGTCACCGACATCACCCTCTCCTACACCTACGTCAACCCCGGCGACGGCACTGCGGTCGTGATCCCCAACCAGATGCTGGTCGACGGCATCGTCCACAACCTCTCGACCGAGGACACCCAGGCCTGAGCCCGGCCGGGGCCGAAGTACCCTTTCTCTCAGATGGCCCAGCGCAATCGGCGACGTCAGCGGCGGCGGCGCGGCGGCGGCAAGGTGCTCCTCGTCGCGGTCGGTCTGCTCGTCGCGGTCGGCCTGGCGGCGATCGCGGTGGCCTCGTGGGTGCTCGACGTCGCCGCCGAAGCGCCATCGCTCTCGAGCTGCGAGAAGGTACGCGGCGGTGGCAACACCGCCCTCTTCGCCGCCGACGGCAGCCGGCTCGGCTTCGTCGACTCCGACGAAGCGCGCCAGCCGGTCGCGATCGCACGTGTGCCGAAGCGCCTGCGCCTGGCAACGGTCGCGATCGAGGACAAGCGCTTCTACGAACACGGCGGCATCGACTTCGAAGGCATCGCCCGCGCCGCGCTCAAGGACATCGAAGCCGGCGAAGCGGTCGAGGGCGGCTCGACGATCACCCAGCAGCTGGTGCGCAAACTCTGCATCCGCAACCCGGAGCGCAGCCTCGAACGCAAGATCGTCGAGGCGAAGCTGGCGATCGAGTACGCCAAGCGGCACTCGCGGCGCGAAATCCTCGGCCAGTACCTCAACACCGCCTCCTACGGGACGGTCGAAGGGTCGACCGCGGTCGGCGTCCAGGCCGCCGCGAAGATCTACTTCTCCAGGCCGGTCTGGAAGCTCGACCTGGCGCGCTCGGCGCTGCTCGTCGGGCTGCCGCAGGCACCCACCGACTACAACCCGCTCCTGCACCCCGGGCGGGCGTTGCAGCGCCGCGACGCCGTCCTCGCCCAGATGGCGGCGCAGGGGTACGTCAGCCCGGAGCGGGCGCGGGCGGCGCGGCGGCGCGGCCTGGGGCTCGACGCCTCGGGCTCCTACTTCGCCCACCGCGAGCCCTACTTCTTCGACTACGTCGAAGACCAGCTGCTCGATCGCTACGGGGTCGACGCGGTGCGCGACGGCGGCCTGCGCGTCTACACGACGATCGACCCGCGTCTGCAGGCGCTCGCCGAAGGGGCGATGCACTCGGCCCTTCCCTACTCGACCGACCCCTCCTCGGCGCTGGTCTCGATCGACCCGCGTAACGGCCACGTCGAGACGATGGCCTCGAGCTCGAGCTACGAGGAGAGCAGGTTCAACCTCGCCGCCCAGGGCCACCGCCAGCCCGGCTCGACCTTCAAGACGTTCGTGCTGACGACGGCGCTGAAGCAGGGGATCGACCCGTACTCGACCTATTACACCTCCAAGCCGCTGAGCTTGGATCTGCCCAAGTGGGGGCACTGGGAAGTGCACACCGCCGACGAGGGCTACCTCGGCAACGTCAACCTGCGACAGGCGACCGTCGCCTCCGACAACACGGTCTTCGCCCAACTCGACCTCGACGTCGGGTCCCAACGGGTCGCCGAGACCGCGCACTCGCTGGGGATCGTCAGCCCCCTGGACGGCATCCCGGCGGAGGGGATCGGCGGGCTGCGCGTCGGCGTCTCGCCGCTGGAGATGGCGAGCGCCTACGCGACCCTGGCGGCGGGCGGCATCCGCCGCGACCCGATGGCGATCGAGCGGGTGGTGATGCCCGGCGGCCGGGTCGAGCGCCCGAAGCGGGAAAAGCCGCGGCGCGTCGTCTCCGAAGCGATCGCCTACGAGGTGACGCGGCTCCTGCACGACAACATCACCGAAGGAACCGGCACCGCCGCCTACACCGGCTGCCCGGGCCAGGCCGGCAAGACCGGGACGACCGACCGCGAGACGGACGCCTGGTTCGCCGGCTACCAGCCGAACCTGGCGAGCGTGGTCTGGGTCGGCTACCCGCGGTCCAACGCGATCGAAATGACCAGCGTGCACGGGATCACGGTCTACGGCGGCACCTTCCCGGCCGAGATCTGGCACTCGCTCTACTCCGAGGGCGAAGTGCCCTGCGAGGAATTCGAGAAGCCGCGCAAGCCGATCGTCTGGGCGCCCTACTACGGCCGCTTCACTGCCGCGGCGCCGCGGAAAGAGGACGGCAAGGGGGGCGGTTCCGGCGGCTACTTCGAATTCGACGAAGAAGGGGAACCGGGAGGAGCCGCGGCCGACAACGGCGGCTACGACCCAGACGCCTACGCGCCAGGAGCCGGCCAGGAGCCGACGCCGGTGCCCCCGCCGCCGCCCGCCGCGGGGGTCGGCGGCGGCGGTGCGGCGGAAGAAGCCGGGAGCGAATAGCTGAGCCTGGCGCCGGGGTCCTCCTACGGTCTGATCTGGGCCGGCTTCGTCGCCTACCTCGGTGCGCTCGTCTGGGCGCCGCGGCTCGGGGGACGAGTCGTGTGGGGCGCGATCGTCGTCCTGCTCGCCGTCTTCGCCTGCCTGCCGCCGCTGCTCTCCCACGACGTCTACAGCTACGTCGACTACGCGCGGCTCGGTGTCGTGCACGGGCTCGACCCCTATGTCCACGCCCCCGCGGCCGCGCCGGGCGACCCGGCCTTCGCTCACGTCTCCTGGACCGAGGCGACCAGCGTCTACGGGCCGCTCTTCACGCTGGCCAGCTACCCGCTCGCCTGGACGTCGGTCGGAATCGCGGTGCACGCCCTCAAGGCAGCGGCGGCGCTCGCGGTCCTGGCGACGGCGATCGTCGTCGCCCGTCTCGCCCCCGGCCGCGGCATCGACCCCCTGCGCGCGGCCACCTTCGTCGCCCTCAACCCGCTCGTCCTCGTCCACGTCGTCGGCGGCGGCCACAACGACGCCTTCGCGGTCCTGCTGACGACGCTGGGCGTTGCCGGCGTCCTCACCGCCCGCGAGACAACCGCCGGCGCCGCCCTCCTCGCCGCGGTGGCCGTCAAGCCCTCGGCCGCCATCACCCTCCCCTTCGCCGCCCTGGCCTCGTTCCAGGGGCCGACGGGCCGAAAAGCGCGCTATATCCTCGCTTTTCGGCCCGTCGGCCCGCTTGGTCGGCTGGCGATTGGGGCGGGGGTGGTGGCTGGGGTCATTGGGCTCGCCGCGTACGCCGCGTTCGGGTGGGACTGGTTGCACGGGTTCGCGCTGGCGGGGGAGAACCAGGGGCGGACGAGCTACATGAGCATCCCGATCCTGACCGCCCGCCTCAGCGGCCTCGACCCTGACGCGTTCCGCGTCGCCGCCCTGATCCTCTACGCCGCCCTCGTGGCCTACCTGCTCCTCTGGACCTATCGCGGTGGCGACTGGCTCCGCGCAGCTGCCTGGGCCACCTTCGGCCTCCTCCTCGCCACCGCCTGGCTTCTCCCCTGGTACCTCCTCTGGCCCCTCCCCCTCGCGGCCCTCTCCCGCGACAACTTCCTAAAGCTCTCGATCCTGGCGATGACTGCGTACCAGCTGGGCGCCCGAATCCCGCTCTGACGCAGGCAAGCCGAGGAGGGAGTGCCGCTCGAACCGGCGGATACTCAAAGTCGGAGCACTAATTAGTGCTCCGACTTGTCGGGGCGAGCGGCACCCCCTCCTCGGCTTCCACCTCCTCGGGGGAGGGATGGATGACGCCCGTGTGGATCGACCAGCCCTCCCTGCGCCCAAGTGTCGTCACCACGGCGACGTAGACGATCTCAACGACGGTCATCACCCCCCTTACGACGATCGCGATCAGCGATCCCACCGCGAAGCTGTTGCCGGGGGTGGCCACCTTGATCGCCCAGGCGAAGGCCGCGTCGCGGATGCCGAGGCCCGCCGGCGCGACCAGCGTCGCCAGCGCCGCCACGTAGCCGAAGGCCTGGGCCGAGCCGACGGCGGGAATGTCGCTCGCCGGGATGTCGCTGACGGAGCGGGCGACGCACCAGAGCCCGACCGCGACCACGCCCCAGTTGAGCGTGTAGAAGGCGAGGACGGCGAAGACACCGCCGAGCGACATCACCTCGGGCAGCGGTTCGCGCCCGAAGGCGCGCAGGACCCGGTCGGCGATCGGCCTGAAGACGCGAGGGTGCAGGAGCGCGATCGCCAGCGGGATCAGCGCCAGCACAGCCCAGCGCCACGGCTGCCCCTGCAGGTCGGGGTGGTCGATGATGAAGTAGGCGGCGACGGCAAGCGCGGAGGTCGCCTGCAGGGCCTGTTCGTAGACGATGCTGGCGACGGTGAGCCGGCGCGGCACTCCGGCGCGCTCGGAGAGCAGCACCCGGCCGAGGACGTAGAGGACGCTGCCGGGCACGTAGCGGGCGAGCAGCGGCTGGCCCCACGCCACCTGCGCCCTGCCCGCCCCCAGCCGGTAGCCGAGAAAGCGCAGGATCAGGTCCCAGCCGACGGCGTTGAGCGCGTAGAAGACCGGCAGGATCACGAAGGCCGGGATCAGCCAGCCGACGTGGAAGTGGACTCCTTCGTCCTTGATCTCCGACCACTGGTCGACCACGGTGAGGACGAGGAAGCCGAAGACGAGGACCGCGATGCCAAGCTGGATCGCCAGCCGCACGCGCTTGCTGCGCGGAGGCTTGGACCCGACCTTGGCCCCGGCCTCGCCGACGCGGTGCAGGAATGGCTGACGACGCTCACCCACCTGCGTCGCACCTTAGTGACCCCACGAGCGTGACTTCGCCTTTCGTTCCGTATAACGGAACGAAAGGCGAAGTCAGCGGGGAAGGCGGGAGAATTGGGCGATGGGCGAGTTCGAGCTGCTGACGCGGGTGCGGGAACGGCTTCCGGCGGGCGGGTCGCGGCTGCGCGTCGGCTCGGGGGACGACGCGGCGGTGACGGTCCCCGATGGAGCCACGGCGACCTCGGTCGACGCCATCGTCGACGGCGTGCACTTCCGCCGCGAGCGCTCGAGCCCGCGCCAGATCGGCCACAAGGCGCTGGCCACTGCTCTTTCCGACCTGGCGGCGATGGGCGCCGGGCCCGGAGAAGCGTACGTAGTGCTGGGTCTTCCCGCCGACCTCGGCGAGGACGAGTGCATCGAGCTCCTCGACGGCATGGTCGACCTCGCCGCCGCGACCGGAACGAGCCTCGCCGGCGGAGACCTGACCCGCGCCGCCGAGCTCTTCCTGGCACTGACCGTTGTGGGCCACGCCGCCGCACCCGACGACTTCGTCACCCGTGCCGGAGCCCGGCCCGGCGACGCGCTCGTGCTCACCGGGGAGCTGGGCGGCGCCGCGGCCGGCCTGGCGCTGCTCGACGCTCCCGATCTCGCGGAGCAGCTGGAGGACCCGGGTGCCCTGTGCCGCCGCCAGCTCGAACCCACGCCTCGCCTGCGGGCGGGGCGGGTCCTCGCGGCTGCCGGCGCGACGGCGATGATCGACCTCAGCGACGGACTCGGCGCCGACGCCCGGCACCTCGCCGAGCAGAGCGGAGTCCGACTGCGCATCGACGCCGAGGCGGTATCCCTGGCAGCGGGCGCGCGCGAGGTCGCCTCACTCGCCGAGCGCGACCCATGGCGCCTCGCTTTTGGCGGCGGCGAGGACTACGAGCTGCTGGCCACCCTGCCCGCCGAGCAGGTCGAGGAGGCGAAGCGCGCCGTGCGCGAGGCGGAAGGAATCGAGCTGACCGCGATCGGCGAAGCCGTCCCCGGCGAGGGGGTCGAGATCAGGCTGCCCGGGGGCGAGGTTCTGGAGCCTGAGGGATTCGACCAGCTGGGCTGAAGTCGTCGTCGCCGAGCAGGGCGCGGACGCCGCGGCGCCGCAACATGGCCGCCGCGACCAGCGCCGGCTCGGGCTTGTAGTGGCCCGCCTCGACCATGCTCTTCAGGCGTCGCGTCTCCATCTGCGGCTCATATCGGCTCCCTGCCGAGCACCATTAATAATTGGTACTCGCACATCTGTCCAAGGGGGACCGGGATACCCTTTGGAGGATGCCCAACGGATCCACCCGCATCCTCCTCGTCGACGACGAGCAGTCGATCCAGACCCTGCTCAGCTACCCCCTGCGCAAGGACGGGTACCACGTCACCTCGGCGGTGGACGGGCGCGAAGCGCTGCAGCGCTTCGAGGAGGGGCGCTTCGACCTGGTCATCCTCGACCTGATGCTGCCCAAGCTCGACGGCGTCGAAGTCTGCCGCGAACTGCGCTCGCGCAGCCAGGTGCCGATCATCATGCTGACCGCGAAGGGCAGCGAGACCGACAAGGTCGCGGGCCTCGAGGTCGGCGCCGACGACTACATCACCAAGCCGTTCTCGATGCGCGAGTTCCGCAGCCGGGTCAAGGCGGCGCTGCGGCGCTCGCGGATGGCGGGCGAGCCGCTCGATGAGGAGCCGATCGACCTCGGCGACCTGAAGATCGACTTCGCCCGCCGCATGGTGACCCTACGCGAGGCGGCAGTGCGCGTCACCTACGTCGAGTTCGAGATCCTCGCCGCCCTGGCGCGCTCCCCGGGCCGGGTGCTCAGCCGCGAGACCCTGCTCGAGCACGTCTGGGGAGATTCGGAGTACCGCGATCCCCGCACGGTCGACGTCCACATCCGCCACCTGCGCGAGAAGCTGGAGTCCGACCCGAAAGAGCCCGAGTTCCTCTTCACCGTGCGCGGGGTCGGCTACCGGTTCAGGGAGTAGGTTGCCCCGTCTCAAGCTGACCAACCTGGGCAACCGGATCACCGTGATCGCGGTGGCGATCGCGCTCGGCACGACGATCGTCGTCTACGCCTACGCGGTCGGGATCGGCGGCGCCGCCAGCGGCATGGGAGCGGTCAAAGCCCAGATCCTGATCGGCGGCCTGATCGCCGTCGTCCTCACCCTTGGCGTCGGCATCTACTTCGCCCGCCTGGCGGCCGACAACATCCGCCGCCTGCAGGAGGCCGCCCGCAAGGTCGCCGACGGCAACTTCGAGACCCCGATCCCGATCTCCTCGGCGGGTCAGCTCGGCTCGTTGGCCCGCACCTTCAACGAGATGCAGCGCCGCCTGGCCGAGCTCGACAGCGCCCGCAAGCAGTTCATCGCCAACGCCTCGCACGAGCTGCGCACGCCGATCTTCAGCCTCGGCGGCTTCGTCGAGCTGCTCGAGGAGGAGGATCCGAGCCCCGAGGAGCGGGCCGAGTTCGTGCACACGATGCGCCAGCAGATCGAGCGCCTGACCAAGCTCACCGCCGACCTGCTCGACCTCTCCCAGCTCGACGCCGGCGCCGTGGCGATGAAGAGCAGCGCGGTCGACCTGAGCGCCGTGGCGCGCGAAGTCTCGCGCGAGTTCGGCCCGCGCGCCGACGGGCACGGCTCGCGCCTCGAGCTGCGCACCCCGGCGGCGCCGGTGATCGCCAGCGGCGATCCCGACCGGGTGCGGCAGGTGATCCGTATCCTGCTCGACAACGCCCTCACCCACACCCCCGAGGGCACCAAGGTCACCGTGACCACCTACTCCGCCAACCGCCGCGCCGAGCTGACCGTATCCGACGACGGGCCCGGGATACCGCTCAGCGTGCAGAGCCGCATCTTCGAGCGCTTCTACACCGCCGACTCCGCCGGCGGCTCGGGCCTCGGGCTGGCGATCGCCCGCGAGCTAGCGCAGCGCATGCACGGCCGGGTCGCAATCGCCTCCAGCAAGCGCTTCACCGCCTTCACGCTCGACCTGCCGCACTCGCGAGCGGCCGTCCCCGAGCCGCCGCGGACGCTCGCCCCCAGGGCCCCGGCGTGATGGGTGCAACGCGAAATCGCCCTATAGGCACGAAAAAGCGTTTCACCATGTGGGTGGCGATCGCGGCGCTTGCGCTCTCAGCCGGCTGCGGCGGCTCGGGCGAGGGCAGCAATCCGCCGCGGGCCGAAGAAGCACCTTCCAGCCACGCTACCCAGACCCCGCGGGTGGTCGTCGAGACCGCCGAGAGCGGCTTCGACGCGGCGCGAGTCTTCCGCGAAGCCTCTCCCGGCGTGGTCACGATCCGCTCGGTCTTCGGCGGCGGCGCCGGCGCCGCCGAGGGCTCCGGCTTCGTCCTCGACACGGCCGGCCGCATCGTCACCAACGCACACGTCGTCACCGACGAATCGAGTGGCAAGCGGGAGCCGGCCAAGGCCGTCTACGTCGAGTTCCCCGATCGCAACGTGCTCCCCGCCAGAATCGTCGGCTTCGACCCGTTCGCCGACGTCGCCCTGCTCGAGGTCGAGCCCGACGGCTTCGCCCTGCACCCGCTGAAGCTGGGCAGCGACAGGAACCTGGTCGTGGGCCAACCGGTGGCGGCGATCGGCAGTCCCTTCGGCGAGCAGCAGTCGCTCTCGGTCGGCGTCGTCTCCGCGACCCAGCGCTCGGTCGAATCGTTGACCAAGTTCCAGATCGACGGGGCGATCCAGACCGACGCCTCGATCAACCCCGGCAACTCCGGCGGGCCGCTGCTCGACGCCGGCGCCCGCGTGATCGGCATCAACCAGCAGATCGAGACCGAATCGGGCGCCAACGACGGGGTCGGGTTCGCGGTTCCGATCTCGGCCGTAAAGCGCTCGATCGCGCAGCTGGGAGCCGACGGCGAGGCCGAATACGCCTACATCGGCGTCACCAGCCAGGCGCTCTACCCGCAGCTGGCGCGCGAGCTCGGCCTCGACACTGATCACGGCGGCCTGCTCTCCGAAGTCGTGCCCGGCAGCCCCGCCGACGAAGCGGGCCTGAAGGGAGGCGATGAACGGGTTCGCTTCCAGGCCGGTGCCTACCGCGCCGGCGGCGACGTGATCCTCGCGATCGACGGTCATCCGGTGGTTGGGCCGGACGACCTGGCGCGTCTGATCGCCACCCAGCAACCCGGCAACGAGGTCACGCTCCTGATCCTCCACGACGGCGAACGCGAGAAGGTTGTCGTGAAGCTGGGCAGACGTCCGTCCGGGTGAGCCGTTGACGGGGGAGCGCTGCTGTAGAACTCCCGGATGCTTCAGGAAGTCTCCCTAGGCCAGAAGTCCCTCGCCGACTACACCCACATCGCCGGCAAGGAGACGATCGAGCGGATCCGCGAGCTGGCGGAGCCGATGAAGGGGCACCGCGTCCTGCACGTCAGCGCGACGGCGTTCGGCGGCGGCGTCTCGGAGATCCTTTACACGATCGTTCCGCTGATGCGCGACGTCGGGCTCGACGCCCACTGGCACGTGATCTTCGGCAAAGAGGAGTTCTTCAACGCGACCAAGCTCCTGCACAACTCGCTACAGGGGGCCGAGGAGACATTGAGCGCCGAGCAGTGGGAGATCTTCGACGAGATCAACGCGATCAACGCCGACGGCCTACAGGGCGAGTGGGACACGGTGATCGTCCACGACCCGCAGCCGATCGGCCTGCGCCGCGGTGCCGGCGAGAAGGGCCGCAACTGGATCTGGCGCTGCCACATCGACCTCTCCGAGCCCAACCCGGAGCCGATCGCCCGCCTGCTGCCGATGATCGAGGAGTACGACGCGACCGTCTGGCACATGCCGGCCTACGTCCCGAGCGGCGTGAACGGGCACAACGGGGTCAAGATCATCCCGCCGGCGATCGACCCGCTCTCGCCGAAGAACATGGCCTTCTCGCCCGACGACGCCGCCTTCGTCTGCCGCCAGTTCGGGATCGACGTCGACCGTCCCCTGCTCACCCAGGTCTCCCGCTTCGACCCCTGGAAGGACCCGATGGGGGTGATCGACGCCTACCGGATCGTCCACCAGCAGGTGCCCGACGCGCAGCTCGCCCTGGTCGGGTCGATGGCGACCGACGATCCCGAGGGCTGGGAGTTCTTCCAGCACACCTTCGAGTACGCCGAGGGCGACGACGACATCAAGATCCTCAACAACCTCAACAACGTCGGCGCGATCGAGGTCAACGCCTTCCAGTCCCAATCGGACGTCTGCCTGCAGAAGTCGATCCGCGAGGGCTTCGGCCTGACCGTCACCGAGGCGCTCTGGAAGGGCCGCCCGACGGTCGCCGGCAACGTCGGCGGCATCCCGCTGCAGATCGAGAACGGCGTCAGCGGCTTCCTCGTCGACTCGCCCGAGGAGTGCGCCCAGCGCTGCCTGGAGATCCTCTCCGACCCCGAGCTGGGCAAGAGCCTGGGCCGGGCCGGCAAGGAACACGCCCGCCACGAGTTCCTCTCGCCGCGCCTGCTGCGCGACTGGATGGAGCTGTTCGCCGAGCTGGACGCCTGAGCGCCGCGCCTAACGGACCGCCTCGCGCAGCTCGGCGATGTCGGCCAGCTGGGCGTCGACCCAGTCGCCGGGGTTGCGCGAGAAGACCAGCTCCTTGAGGTGCTGGGCGCGCACGCGGCGCTCCTCGGGGTCCATGGTCAGGGCGCGATGGATCGCGTCGGCCTGCTCCTGGATGTCGAAGGGGTTGACCGAGAGGACGCTGTCGGCCAGCTCGTGGTGGGAGCCGGTGTTCTCGGAGAGGATCAGCACCCCGTCGCGGGTGTTGACCGCCGGCGCCTCCTTGGCGACCAGGTTCATGCCGTCGAAGATCGAGTTGACCATCAGCAGGTCGAAGTGCTTGTAGCGGGCTACGGCGTCGTAGAAGTCCTCGTAGATCTTGAGGTCGATCGGCATCCAGTCGGTGGTGCCGTGGCGATGGTTGACGACGGCGACCAGGGCCTCGATCCGCTCCAGGTACTCGGCGTACTCGGGCACGTCCTGCCGCGAGGGCTGCAGGTGGGCTATGAAGGTCACCCGCTCGCGAAACTCGGGGTGCTGGCTGAGGAAGGTGTCGAAGGCGGTGAAGCCGCGCAGCACGTTCTTGGAGAGATCGGCGCGGTCGACGCGGATGATCAGGTGCTCGCGGCGCCGATCGAGCACCTCGCGCTCGGCGGCGGCCACCTCCGGCGATTCGGCGGCCCGGCGCAGCCGCTCGGCGTCGATCGAGAGCGGATAGGCCCGCGCGCGCGTCTCGCCCCCGGCGTGGCTGACGACGCAGCGCTCGTAGTCGACCTCGGCCTCGAGCAGTTCGTCGCAGCAGCGGATGAAGTTGAGGCAGTAGGCATGGGTGTGGAAGCCGATGATGTCGTTGGCAAGCATGCCGCGGAAGAGCGCCTCGCGGATGCGGCCGGGGAGGATCCGCCAGCTGTCGGGCTGGGACCAGGGGATGTGAACGAAGTGATGGAGGAAGACGTCCGGACGGGCCTCGCGGATCATCGCCGGCGCCGTGTAGAGGTGGTAGTCGTGCAGCATCACCAGCGGCCGCTCGCGACCCTCGATCTGGGCGAGCACGGCGGCGGCGATGTCGCGGTTGACCGCCTGGTAGCCGAAGTCCCAGGCGTCGAGCTCCTCCTGGCGGATGTCGGGCGCGTTGGAGAGATCCCAGAGGTAGTGCTGGATGAACCAGAGGATTGGGTTGGCGATCACGTTGTAGAAGCGGTCGTAGGCCTCGGGATCGCTGCCGACCAACAGCACGCGGTAATCGATCCCGTCGATCGAGATCTCGACCGGGCCGCCTTTCTCGGCGGAGACGGCGACGTCCTCGTCAGTCATCGCCGAGGCGATCCAGAGCGCGTCGCGGTGGGAGACGAGGCCGGAGAGCGCCGTGACCAGGCCGCCGCCGCCGCGGCGCACGGTGCGCTCGCCGCTCTCGTCGAGCTCGAACTGGGCCGGGCCGCGGTTGGAGACGATGATCAGCGGGTCGCCGTCGGGCACGTGTCCACCCTACCCGGAGGGTGCTGCCGTGATGTCAATGCGGTGCGAACTCCACGGAGCCGTCTTCCGGGGCGGGTGGGGGTTGTTCAGGCGCGCTTACTTCGGGAGCCGGTGAAGGGACCGGCTCAGGGACGGGGGTCGCGGCGGGCGGGTCCTGTCGTGGGGTAGGGGTCCTCGGCTTGTGCTGCGCGCTGCTTCGGGGGGAGGGTCGATGCACCCGCTGTTTCGGGTCGTTCCCCTCAGCAGCCTCCGCACGGCGCCGATGACCCCTACCCCACGCCACCCGCCCGACGGATCGCCGTAGCGGAGCAGGGCCGAGCCGGGGCGGTCTCTCGTGTGAGGGTTTGACCACGCCCGACAGGCCGACGTCTTTCGGAAGCTTCTCGGGTGCGGGCGGTTGCAGCAGGGTCGGGGCCAGGCGGAGGGACAGGAGTGCCAGGGCTCCTAGCGTGAGAAAGCGGGCCGCGCGGGACCAGCGGATGCGGAGCTTCATGGGGGGTTAAGGGGCTTCGGGGCGGGGTTCTCCCCCCGGCGGAGGACGCATACGGCTATAGTCCGGCGCCGTTTTGGCAGCGGCACGCGAATATGAGTTGGTCTTGATGCTCGACCCGGGGCAGGACGAGCCTGCGCGGGAGGCTTTGGCGCAGGACGCGCGGGGGCGGATCGAGAAGGGCGGGACGCTCAAGCACGAGAACAATTGGGGCCTGCGCAAGATGGCCTACGAGATCGAGCAGCGCAACGAGGCGGATTACCGCTGGTTTCGCTTCGAGGGCACCTCTGAGCTGCTCGACGAGCTCAATCACAACCTGAAGATCGCCGACGGCGTGCTGCGCTTCCGGATCTTCAAAGTCGATGCCAGCACGCCGGTAATGGTGCCGCCCGCGGTCGCCGCCCCCGCCCCCGGCTCGCGCGAACGGATCGGGCAGGGTGCCCACCGCGCAAAAGACGACGACGTCGAGACCGAGGACGCCGACGAGGCGTCAGCCGAGACCGCCGCCCCCGCCGAGTAAGCGGGAAAATCACCGCGAATTGCGGCTCTCGGGGGGAGAGACGCGCCGCTCAGCCTCTTAGACTGGGGTCCAGGCAAGCGATCCAGAGGAGTTGAGAGCCGTGGCGGCTTCGAACGTGAACGTGGTGGTCATCACCGGAAACCTGACCAAGGACCCCGACCTGCGCCATACCGGCGGCGGCACGGCGGTCTGCGAGCTGCGCGTGGCGGTGAACTCGCGCCGCAAGGACGGGCAGACCGGAGAGTGGGTCGACAAGCCCAACTACTTCGACGTCAAGGTCTGGGGAGCGCAGGGCGAGAACTGCGCCACTTACCTCTCCAAGGGCCGCCCGATCGCGGTCGAAGGCCGGCTCGACTGGCGCGAGTGGGAGGCCAAAGACGGCAGCGGCAAGCGCCAGAAGGTCGAGATCATCGCCAACACGGTCCAGTTCCTCGGCTCGCGCGACGGCTCCGGCGGGGGCAATGGCGGCGGCAACGGTGGCTTCACGCCGAGCAGCGACGTCCCGGCCGACACCTCCGACTACGCCGGGGCGCCCGCGGGTGGCGGCGCCGACGACGACATCCCCTTCTGACGGCCTCTGGCCCTGCCATGCGGCGTCCTCGCCTGGCAGGGCCAGAGCCACGTCAGGATCTGTAGGATGCCCAGTCCGAAATGGCAAGGCCAAGCGATACAGCAGCTCCTCGCCGCGGCAGGCGCGCGGCCGACCGCGCGCGGCCGCGCAAGTACACGCGGATCAACTCCGAGGCGGTCGACTACAAGGACCTCAGCCTGCTGCGCCGCTTCCTCTCCGACAAGGGGAAGACGCGTGGGCGCCGGGTCACGGGGCTCTCCCGCAAGCACCAGCGCCAGCTCTCGGTAGCGGTGAAGCGGGCGCGCGAGATCGCGCTGCTGCCCTACGTCGGAGAGCGCTGATGACGCAGGCGATCCTGCTCGAGGACGTCGAGGATCTCGGCCAGCGCGGCACGGCCGTCGACGTATCCCCCGGCTACCTGCGCAACTACCTGGTCCCGCGCAAGCTGGCAACGCTGGCAACGCCGGGTGCCCTGGAGCAGGCCCAGCGGCGGACGGAGACGCTCGAGCGGGCCGAAAAGGCGCGCACCGAGCGCGAAGAGCAGGCCGCCTCGCTGCTCTCCAAGACCGTGCTCACGATCCATCAGCGCGCCGGCGAGGACGGCAAGCTGTTCGGCTCGGTCGGCGCCAAGGAGATTGCCGACGCGATCCGCGACGCTCGCGATCTGCGCATCGACCGCCGCAAGGTCCGGCTCGAGCAGCCGATTCGCGAGATCGGCACGCACATGGTCGAGATCGAGCTTGCCGACGGCGCGGTTGCCACGGTCAAGACGATCATCACCGAGGAACGCTGACCCGCCCGGACCGCGCCACCGCCGCCCTGGCCGCGGTCTCCCTCGGCGGCGCCGCCGCCGTGCTCGCTGGACAGTTCGGACGGATGCTGCGCCGCCGCTCGCGTGAGCCGGATGGCTCGGATGGCCTGGTCGAGGCGGCCCCGGCGGCGGCGATCGACACGGTGGAGGTCGCGGTCGAGGGCTACGCCGAGACCCCCCACACCGAAACCGTCCTCTTCAACCTGCTCGCCGGTTTCCTCGGCTCCTTCGCCCTGGTCCGGGTCTCGACGCTCGGGATCCGCGACGAGTGGTGGCCGTTTCGCAACGTCCGGCTCGGCGGTCGCCACATCCACCACTTCGTGCCCGGCATCCTGATCGGCTTCGCCTCGGGCACGACGGCGCTGCTCACCAACGACGAGAAGCTGGAAGAGCGGCTGGCGGCGACCGCCGGGGTCGGGATGGGCCTGACCTTCGACGAGGCGGCACTGCTGCTCGACCTGCGCGACGTCTACTGGACCCGCGAGGGCCTACTCAGCGTCCAGCTCAGCCTCGGCGCGACGGCGATCCTCAGCATCGCGATCCTCACCCGCCGCATGCTGCGCCGCGGAGAGCGGCACCGGGAGGCGGAGGGCCTGATGCCACCGGCCGAGCCGGTCGTGAGACCCGGCCTCTAGGCAAAAAGAAAGGGCGGCCCGAAGGGCCGCCCTTTCTTCCCCTTTTCGTCCTGAGTCGAAACCGCTCGCTAGCCCTTCGGGGTGCAGGAGCGAACGAAGCTGCCGGTCAGTTTGCTGCCGTCGCTGAAGATCGACGTCGCTTTCGCGTTGAGATGACCGTCCGGGCACTTGGCGAGCAGGTAATTCTGCTTCTTGCCCTTGTAGGTGAACTGGCGGCCGAAGTTGAGTTCGAAGAAGGTCGGCGAACCCGAGCCACCGGCGATCACCGGGACCTTGGCGATCGACTTCGTGCCGAAGCGCCCGTTGTGGACTTTCGACACCGTAACCGTGGTGACGACCGCCGCCGGCACCGGAACGGTGAGGAAGGCGTGGATGAAGATCGTCGTCTTGCCTCCCTTGACGCCACCGTTGAAGGCGACGAGCTTACTGTGGGCGACGATCGGCGCCTGTTCGGGGAAGGCGATCTCGACGTCGGTCTTGCCTTCGCCGACGATCGCGTCCGGGCAGGCCTTTTCCGCGGCCTTGGTGTCGCGGGAGTTGAGCTTGGCTGCCGTGCAGACGGGCAGGCCCTTGGCGTTGATCGTCCCGTTCTTGTCGGTTTCGACGACCACTTCCCGCAGAGCCGGCGGATGGGTGCCGTCAACCGACTGGATTTTGCCGCTGACGTTGAGGTTGATGCCGGCCATCGTGCTCTTCGGCAGCTGCTTCGGCGAGAACCCGCCGTTGAGCGTGAGCTTCAGATTCCCCACCTGGACGATCGTGGGCTTCTCGGCCGTCGCGATTCCCGCGAGCGCCACCGCGAGCGCGGCTCCGATGGCGAGTGTCCAAATCAAGCGCTTGCGCATTGCTTATTTCTCTCCTTTTGGCTCGGGGGCATTCCCCGCCGAGGCCATAGAAAGCCTTGGGTCTATCCCTCCGGGTGCCAAATTACCAACATCCCGAACTAGATAAACCCTGGCATTCACAGAAAAGAGCGCCTTAACAGGAGCGCTTCTCATCCCTCGATCATCGAGAGGCGGGTCTTCTCGCGCTCCTCGGCCGCTCCCTCCGGGCCGAGGAAGGGGAGCGTGATCCAGAACATCAGGTCGGGCAGGCGGCTGGGAAGACGGGCGGCGGCGCCGTGCAGGATCTCGCTGTAGAGCAGCTCGTTGACCCCGCCGGCGAGCGAGAGGGAGGTGATCCCCGGCAGCTCTACCGAGGTCTCGGCGCGGCCGGCGTCGAGGAAGCCCGTGAACTGCCGCAGAGCGGCGTCGCGGCGGGCGAGCGCTTTCGGCCCGGCGGCGAGGACCTCGACGATCGCGAAGCGCGCCTCGTCGGGGTGCTCGGCGAGATGGCGCAGCAGCTCGCCGAGCCCGCTCGCCACCCGCTCCGCCCAGGGCGCCCCCGGCTTGGATTCGAAGCCCCGCGCGGTGTCGCCCAGCAAATTGCCGAGTAGGACGTCGTAGGCAGCGAGGAAGCAGTCCTCCTTGCTGGAGAAGAGCTCGTAGAAGGTCTTGCGCGAGACGCCGGCGACCTCGATCACGTCGACCACGCGGGTCTCCGGGTAGCCGCGCTCGGAAACGACCTCGATCATCGCCTGCAGGATCCGGTTGCGCTGGGATTCCGTTACGGCCTCCCTCGGCAAGCCGTGCCGGCCGCGGGGCAGGCGCTCGCTCAACCTGGCTGTGCGTCTACCGGAGGCCACCCCGAAACTGTAGAACAGACGGCCTGCGTTGGCTATTTCTGTACCCCGGCGTCTCCCCTGCAAACCCGGCCTGCGAGCATCAATACAATCGATCGCGGTGAGAAGGCTGGGGATAGCTCCGATCATGGCGCTCGGCGCTGCCTTCGCTGCCTTGTTCCTCTTCGCACTGAGCGGCTGTGGCGGCTCCAACAGCGATACGGCTGGCTCCACCAGCGGCGGGGGGCAAACGGCCGAGAGCACAAGTGGGAAGCAGAAAGAGAGCGGCTCGGTCGAAAGCGGCAGCCAGGGGAGCACCCGTAAACAGGGCGGCGGCTCAACCGGATCCAGTTCCAAGGTGCAGACCGCGCCGCTGAAGGTTTCCGGGGGCGGCTCCGCCCAGTACCGGATGCCGGGGGGCGACAACAGCGTCCAGAACTTTGGCGAGGAGGGCGACGATGCGGAGCTGGAGGAAGCGGCTACAACTCTGCACGACTACCTCGTCGCCCGCGCCGAGGAAGACTGGCCAACCGCCTGCGCCAACCTGTCGAAATCGGTCGAAGAACAGCTCCAGGGACTCGCTTCGCGCGCCAAAGGCCTCGCGGGCAAGGGGTGCGCCGCGATCCTCCGGACCCTGACTCCCAAGCTGCCAGCCTCCGTGCGTCGCGAATCAACGATCGTGGACGCGGGCAGCCTTCGCCTCGAAGGCGATCAGGCGTTTCTCCTCTACAAAGGCGCGGAAGGGAAGGTCTACACGGTCCTTATGGCGCCCGAAGACGGCGAATGGAGGGTCGGAACGCTCTCCGCGACGCCGATCTCGTAGCACACGTCGTTTATCGATCAGTATCATTTGAGCATGAGGGGGAGGTTTTCTGTCGGCGCGATCGCCTTGCTCGCCACATCGACCCTCGCCGCATGTGGAGGGTCGTCCGCGCCGGCGACCGATTCCGCCTCGACCAGCGGCAATGCGACTACGGAGTCCGGGGCCCGCATTCTGCGCTTCGGAAAAAGCACGGCGAAAGCCGAGGCCGACGCGGCCGCCACGAACGTAGCCGCGTTCTTCTCTGACCGCGAAGACGGCTTCTGGCCAGCTGCCTGCTCCTACCTCTCAGTCGGCATGAGGAACCGAACACAGCAGGTCGGAGGCTCCGGACAGTGCGGCAAGGGCGTCAGAGCGCTGACGACCGAGGCCTCGAAGGCGGCCGGGGAAGCCCACATCGTCTCGGTCGAGGACCTGCGGCGGGATGGCAACAGGGGATTTCTCATCTACACGACCAGAGCCCAGAACACCAAGGCGATGCGGATGGTGCTCGAAAAGGGCAGGTGGAGACTCGATGCCGTCAACCCAACACCTCTCTTCTCCTGATTCTCCCCTCACACTCGGATCAAATATCGATCAGTATCATTTGAGTATGGACAGGGGCAGGGGAAAGTGGATGCGCAGTGGACGCTGGACGGCTGTGAGCGTGATCGGCCTGGCGCTTGCCCTGACCCTCGTCGCTTGCGGAGAGTCCTCCACCCAGTCGAGCGAACCCGCCTCGGCCAACGAAGCGAAATCGGCGGCGGGCACAAGCGAACAGGCCCCGGAAGTCGTGCTGGATAGCATCCTGCGCTTCGGCCACAAAGGCACGGAAGCCGAAGCCGAGGAGGCGGCGGCGTCACTTGAAAGCTTCCTCACCGGTCGCGAAGACAAGGATTGGCAGACGGCGTGCCTGTACCTGGCGGCCGAAATAAGGGGGAGGCTGAAGCAGATCGGAGGGCCGGGCGACGCCGGCTGCGGCAAAGGTGTCGAAGCACTGACAGCCGAAGCGTCAGTGGGTGAAGGCGAGGGAACGGTCGCCGCGGTCAAGGGCATACGCCGGGAAGGCAATCAGGGGTATCTGATCTACGTCACCGGAGCCGAAAAGACCAACGCGATACTGATGATTCTGGAGGGTGGCAAATGGAAGCTCGTAGGCGTCAACCCCACGCCGCTCTTCTCCTAACGCGTCAGGCGAGCCAGACGACCTGCTCGCGACCGGGGCCGACGCCGACGAGGCGGACCGGCACGCCGACGAACTCGGCCACGTAGTCGAGGAAAGCGCGGGCCTCGGCCGGCAGGTCGGAGGGCTCGCGACAATCGCCGATCTCGGCGTCGAAGCCGGGCAGCTCCTCGTACTCGGGCGTAGCGCCGTGCAGGATCGACTGGTGGTAGGGGAAGCGATCGAGCAGGGCGCCCTCGCGCGAGCGGTAGCGGACGGCGACCTTGAGCGGCCCGATGCCGCTGAGCACGTCGAGCTTGGTGATCGCCAGGGCGCTCATGCTGTTGATGCGCACCGCGTAGCGCAGGGCGACGAGATCGATCCAGCCGCAACGCCGCTCGCGCCCGGTCGTCGTGCCGTACTCGTGGCCGCGTTCGAGCATGTGGCGGCCGGCGCCATCGGAGAGCTCGGTCGGGAAGGGGCCGGCGCCGACCCGGGTCGCGTAGGCCTTGGCCACCCCCCAGACCTCGTCGATGTCGGCCGGGCCGATGCCGGCGCCGATCGTCGCCGCCCCGGCGATCGGGTTGGAGGAGGTGACGAAGGGATAGGTGCCGTGGTCGAGGTCGAGGAGCGTCGCCTGCGCGCCCTCGAAGATCGCCGTGCGGCCGGCGTCGAGCGCGTCCCAGCAGAGCCGGGCCGTGTCGGCGATGTGGGGCTCGAGGCGATGCCCGTAGCTGAGGTGCTCTTCGGTCATCGTGTGCAGGTCGAGGCGCGGGTCCGGCGAGGAGCCGATCGCCTGCCCGGCGGCCTCGCGGTCGCCCTCGCCGGCCTCCTTGCGCAGCTTGCGGCGCTGCACCGAGAGCTCGCGCAGCGCCTGCTGCTTGGGCTCCAAGGCGGTGCGGATCTTCGTGCGCAGGATCTTCTCGTCGAGCAGGTCCTGGACGCGGATGCCAAGGCGCAGCGCCTTGTCGGCGTAGCAGGGGCCAATGCCGCGCCGGGTGGTGCCGAGCGAGAGCTTCCCCAGCTTCAGCTCGCCGGCGGTGTCGAGCAGCACGTGGTAGGGCATGATCAGGTGCGCGTTGGCGGAGATCCTCAGGTTGCTCATGTCGACGCCGCGCCGGCGCAGGCCGTCGATCTCCTCGAGCAGGATGCGCGGGTCGAGCACGACCCCGTTGCCGATCGCGCAGGTCTTGCCGGTGTAGAGGATCCCGGAGGGGATCAGGTGGAACTTGAACTCCTCGCCGTCGCGGACGATCGTGTGGCCGGCGTTGTTGCCGCCCTGAAAGCGGACGATGAGGTCGGCTTTCTCGGCGAGCAGGTCGGTGACCTTGCCCTTGCCCTCGTCGCCCCACTGGGCACCGACTATGACGAGCCCTGGCATCGCGGTTGAAGATTGTGACGAGTTAGGCGGCTAGGCGACCTTGCCGAAGCGCCGGTCCTCGCCAAAGAAGGCGACCTCGTCGCACATCTCGTTGAGGCGGGAGACCGTGCGGGCGCCGATCTGCTCTTCGAGGGCGTCATGGGGGAGGTTGGTCGTGACCAGGACCGAGCGCTGCGCCTCGTAGCGCTCGTTGATCAGGGCGTAGAGCTGCTCGAGCACCCAGTCGCTGCGCTTCTCGGCGCCGAGGTCGTCGATGTGGAGCAGGTCGACCGAGGTGAGACGCTCGAAGAACGCCAGGTAGGAGTCGCCGCCGGGCTCGGCGTCGTAGGTGCGGCGGACGCGGGCGAGGAGCTTCGGCAGCGAGTAGATCGCGACCGAGCGCCCTGCCTCCAGCGCCGCCTTGGAGACGAGCATCGCCAGCGTCGTCTTGCCGGTGCCGGTGTCGCCGAAGAGCCAGAGACCGCGGCCGGCGTCGAGCCGCGCGTCGAGCTCGTCGACGAAGCGGCGCACCTCGCCGACGGCGGCCTTCGTCTCCAGATCGCGCGCCATGTCGGAGACCGGCGGGCGGTCGAAGGAGACGCCGCGGTAGCGAGGCGGGATCGCCGAGGCGACGCCGCGCACCCGTCCGTGCTTCAGCCGTTGGGCGCGGCACTCGCATTCGCGGGCAACGTCCTCGGGACCGAGGATCCAGCCCGAGCCGTCGCAGACCGCGAGCGGGCAGGCCGTCTCGCGGAAGGGCTCGTTGCGGGCACCCGGCATCAGAACTCGGGCCCGGCGGCGGCGACGTCGTCGAAGGGAGGCTCCTCGCCGGCCGGCTGCTCAATCGGGCGTTCGTGCCCGGCGTAGTCGGCGAACTTGGGGAAGCGGTCGAGGAAGACAAGCTTGGGCGAGCCGATCGGCCCGTTTCGATGCTTGGCGATGATCACCTCGGCCAGCCCGTCGGGCTCGTCGTCGGGGTCGCGGTAGTAGTCCTCGCGGTAGAGGAAGGCGACGAGATCGGCGTCCTGCTCGATCGAGCCCGACTCGCGCAGGTCCGAGAGCATCGGCTTCGGCGGGTGGCGCTGCTCGGGGGCGCGCGAGAGCTGGGAGATCGCCAGCACGGGCACCTCGAGCTCACGGGCGAGGATCTTCAGGCCGCGGCTCATCTGCCCGACCTGCTCGACCCGGTTGGCGCGCGGGTCGTCGCTGCGCATCAACTGCAGGTAGTCGACGATGACGAGGCCGAGGCCGCCCTTGTCCGCGGTCTGTGCCTGCAAGCGGCGCGCCTTCGCCCGCAGGTCGAGCAGGCCGAGGTCGGAGGAGTCGTCGAACCAGAGCGGCGCCTCCTCGAGCTCGTTGCAGGCCCGCACCACCTTCGGCCAGTCCTTCTGGGAGACCTGGCCCTTGCGCAACTTGTCGCCGGAGATCCGCGCCCGGCAGGCGATGAAGCGCTGGGCGAGCTCGACCTCGGACATCTCGAGCGAGAAGAAGGCGACCGGCAGGCCGCGCTTGACCGAGACGTTTTCGGCGATGTTGGCGACGATCGCCGACTTGCCCATCGCCGGCCTGGCGGCGACGATGACCAGGTTGCCCGGCTGGAAGCCGCCGGTGATCGCGTCGACGTCGCGGAAGCCCGAGGGGGTGCCGGTCAGCTCGGTCTCGCCGGTGGAGAGCTTCTCGAGCCGGTCGACCTCGTCGTGGAGGATCTCGGAAAGCAGTTTGAAGTCGCTCGCCTGCTCCTTGTGGGCGACGTCGAAGAGCAGCTTCTCGGCCCGCTCGGAGAGCTCGCGGGGTTCGCCGTCGCGCTCGTGGACCCAGCCCTGGATCTGCTGCCCGGCGCCGAGCAGGCGGCGCAGCAGCGAGTTCTGCTGGACGATCTCGGCATAGTGCTTGGCGTTGCCGGCCGCCGGCACCTTCGCCGCCAGCTCGGAGACGTAGTGCTTGCCGCCCGCCTCCTCGATGCGGTTGCGCTGGCTCAGCGCCTCGACCACGCTGAGCTCGTCGACCGGCTTTGAGGCCGCGTAGAGGTCGTGGGCCGCGGTGAAGATCGTCGCGTGCTTCTCGAGGTAGAAGTCGGCCGCGTTCAGCTTCACCTCGTCGATCACCCGCGTCAGCGTCGGCTCGGCGACCAGCATCGCCCCCAGCACCGATTCCTCCGCCTCGATGTTCTGCGGCGGCACGTGGGCTGTGGAAGGGGAAGCCATTCGATCTAGTTAACGACGAGGAACGGCGGAACCGCCCCGGAGCCCTAGCAAACCAGACGCCAGAATCGCGACTTAGAAGCGTCTCTGCAAATTAAGAGGAAAGCTTGCCGGGATGGCGTTTCCGCCTGCGGAACAAGGACCGCAGCGAAATGCCAGGCGTTTCAGCCAGCATCATCGGGCTTGGCCAGCGAGGCTGCGGCTCTCCAACCTGCCTCGGCTCCTGGGACTGCTCTACATCGGAGGAGGTTGATTTGGCCATCCGAGGCAACTCTACCCGGTCCATGCGATCGCGGTTATCCAAAGGATCACCTCGACGGTGAGCAGGGCGCTCGCGATCTGAAACAGCGCCGCCAACCTGTCGATACCCGTCCGGTTTTCGAGATAGCTGCTGTGCATGTGAAGCGACAAGTCGCGATGCACGTCCTCGATTGGAGGGGGGCTCTCGGCTTCCGCCCAGTTCCGAATCAGATACCTGGGGCTGGCCGAGAACTCCCAGCGCCGGGGCCAAAGAATCGCCAAGGAAAAGACACCGACGCCGGCGAAGGCGACGAGCGCAGTCCAAGCGGGAAGGCTTGGGCGACCCTCCTCCAATGCCTGGGCACCCAGAAAGGATGTGGCGATGGCAGAAACCGAGAGCAAAAGGCCGACGCGGGTTCGCATGCTGTCGATGATCATCCGCTGCTCCGACAGCGCCCGCACCGCCTCGTCATACGCGAGCCGGTAAAGGCGGTCGCTGCCCGACTGACTCCGACTCGGATTCGCCTTCATGCCCCAAGGCTGACGACCGAGGCGTCACACGGGGTGCGCAAAATGTCGCGACTGAGGAACTTTTAACGGGCGAAGAATTCACACCCCGTCACAAGCCCGCTTAAACCAAGACGGTCGTGCCAGCGCACAGCGTCAGCTGAATTGGCGTCTCGGGCGGGTGGCGCGGTGGCGGGGGTCCCCCATAGCGGAGGGCGCGCGCAGCGCGTCCGAGCACATGGGGGAGGGCCGCCGCGACAGGACCCGCCCGCCGAGGCCTATTCCTGTTCGTAGGTGTGCTGGTAGGTCGTCGCCGGGCCCGATTTGCCGACCGGAGCGAACGGCGCCTGCTGGCCGCAGCCGGGCGCGGGGACCGCGGTCGAGTCGAGCTGGTTGCCGTAGGCGTATTTCTTCAGTCGTTCGAAGAAGCTTTCGGCCGCTTTCAGCTTCTGTTCGGACGATTCGTCGCGTGGTCGGTTGATCCAGGACTGGAATGTTTCGTTTTCCGGCGTTTTCGAGTCGAGCGTGGCGGTGACGCCGGCGCTGCACTGGCGCACGTCGAAGCTCGGCAGGCCGGAGGCGAGGCTCTTCAGGTAGAGCGGCTGGCCGTAGGCGTTGGGCCGGTTGCTGGTCAGGCGCCCGGGATTGGTCGAGAGCGACTCGGGGCTGAGCGGGCCCATGGCGCGGATGTAGTGGGCGTGTTCGCCGTTCGCGTTTTCGTTGACCAGCTTGGCGTTGGTCATCGAGGAGACGTTCGCCATCGTCGCGGTCAGCTCGTGCTTGTAGAGGCCGAGGCCGGCGACGATCGGGTTGAGGTTGCGCAGGAAGGGGTCGACGGCGCGCAGCAGCGGCGGGAACTGGTCGCGGAAGAGCTTGCGGACGGCGGGCGAGCCGGTCGCGGAGTGCTTGATCGTCGGCCGCAGCCCTTCGAAGAAGCCCTTCGCCTGCGGCGAGAGCTTGGCGAGCGCGACCAGGGTCGGCGAGAGCTGTTCCGCCACGGGGACGAGCTGCCGCATCACCGGGTCGGCGTCGACGGCGAAGGACTTCAAGCGGCTCACGGTCAGGCGCGACTCGTCCTGGAAGGTGGGGAAGGCGCGGAAGAGGGCTTCGATGTCGCGGTCGCGCGCGGCGGCCGTGGTGAAGACCGTGTTCGAGTTGCGGATCAGGCCGGCGAGCTCGCCCTGGCGGCCGCGCAGCGCCGCCAGGGAGGTGGCGCCGTTGCGGAAGAGGCGGTTGACCGCGAGGCGCTGGCTGTCGAGGACGCGGAAGACGCGGTCGAGCTGGGTGAAGGTCGGCTCGAGCTGGCCGAAGGCGTAGGAGAGGTCCTGCCCCCGACCCGCGATCGCGACGGCGGCTTCCTGCTGCCAGCTCTGGAACGCCGCCCTGGTCTGGGGGTCGAAGGTGCGGAAGATCTCGTCGAGCTGGACCGCTTCCGCCACCTGGGCCGGCGGCAGGGTCCCCCCGTCGGGCAGCGGCGGCGCCTTGCGATCGCCGGGCGTCAGTTCGATGTAGGTCTCGGCGAGCAGCGTCTTGGTGCGCAGGATCGCCCGCGTGTCGCTGGGGATCGGGCCGTACTTGTCTTCGATGTCGACCTTGGCGAGGGCTTCGGAGCCGTTGGGGGCGAGGACGATGTCCTGGACCTTGCCGACCGAGACGCCCGAGATCCGCACGTCGGACTGCTGGGCGAGCTGGGTCGCCTCCTTGAAGGGGATCTCGATCTCGTAGGGCTTGGCCTTGAACGGGGTCGGCCCGCCGAAGGTGATCCAGAGGAAGAGCAGGATGCCGAAGCAGGAGAGCGCGAAGCCGGCGATGACGAGGAGCTGCGTGGTGCTGGGCGCGCGCTTGCTCATTTGCCCGCCGGTTCCGTTCCGGGGCCACAGGTGCGGCCGGGTTCTTTGGGGTCGGCCTGGATCGCGGGCAGTTCGCCCTGGCGCGGGAATCGCGCCCCCTGCAGCAGGGTCAGCAGGTAGGGCTTTTCACTAGTCAGGCCGTAGCCGAGCGAGCTGCCGTTGCAGGAGATGAGGACGAGGCTGCGCTGGATCGGGCCGGCCGGGTCCTCGAGGTTGTAGGTGGCGTTGAAGTTGTGGTTGAGCCAGGGCAGGTAGAAGAGGTAGCTCTGCTTCGAGCCCTTAGGCTTGTAGGCGAGCTCGTTGAGGAAGGCGTTGAACCCTTCCAGCGACTTGCCGAAGCCGCGCACGGACTTGGCGAAGTTCGCCGAGCCCTGCTTGGCGTGGGTGAGGACGGGGCGGATTTCGCGGGTGAAGGGGCGGATCTGATCGCGGATCGGCGCGGTCGTCTGTTCGAAGAAGCGCGCGTTCGCCTTCAGGGCGGGCTGTAGGGCCTGCGCCTGCGGGATCAGGCCGAGCAGGGCGGGGCGCGAGACCCGGGAGAAGCGTTCGGCGCTGGCGAAGGCGGCGCTGGCGGTGGTCAGGGTCGAGGGCAGTTCTTCCAGGGTTTCCTCGATCGCATGCTGCTGGTTGGCAAAGTTGCCGAGCGCGTCCTTGGAGGAGCTGACGAAACGTTCGAGGTCGTGATCGTGACGACCCAATTCCTGGGTCAGCAGGCTGAAGCCGTGGATCGCGCGGGCGATCGCGACGCGGCGCTGGGCCACCGCCCGGTTGAGGTCGGCGGTGTAGTGGACGAAGGGCTGGAAGCGACGGAAGGCGTTGGAGAGCTGCCGGCCGCGGCCGCCGATGCCCTGGGCGCCGCCGGCGACGAGCAGCTGGATGTACTGGCGCGTGTCAGCGTCGAACGTGGCGAGGAAAGCGTCGAAGTTGACGTTCGGTTCGGTGCGCGAGAGCGGGAAGTTGTGGCCGTCCTCGATCTGCCCCTTGCCCTGGCCGGGATCGACCTCGACGACCATGTCGTTGAGGTTCGTCTTCGGCCGCAGCAGCAGGGTCGCGTCGGGGTGGATCAGTTCGAGGTACTGCGGCTCGATGTCCATCCCGACGACGGCGTGCCCGTCTTCGAGGTCGACCGAGGTGACCTTGCCGACCTGGATGCCGGCGATGTCGACCGCCTGGCCCTGACCGGGGGTGACTGCCTGCGCGGTCGTGAACTCGCCGGTGACGTGGGCGAACTCTTCACCGACGAGCGGCACCCAGCCGGGCAGCGACGCCTTCTGCTGGGTGAAGATCCAGAGCGTCATCACGACCGCCACGGCGGCGAGGACGAGGATCGCGATCGTGTCCTTGCTGCGCCCGCGCGACTGGCGCGAGAGCGATGCCCGGAAGTGGCTCCAGCGACTCATGGAGACACCACCGCCGGGGTCGGGGCGCCGGGCTGGCCGAGCGGGCCGTTGACGTCGGGGACCGGGTTGGAGTCGCAGCGTTCTTCGGGCTTCTTCGGCGGCCGGCCGGCGAGCTGCGGCTGGGTACCGATCGGCGCGGTCGCGGTGTGGGCGAAGAGCCGCTGATCGATGGTCAAGTTGCCCTTCGGGTTCGCCGCTTCGACCAGCAGGTTGCCGCCACCGGGCTGCAGGCGGACGAAGGGGCCGTTGCCGTCGAAGCTCTGGCCCCAGCCGGAGAAGTCGGTCAGCGCGTAGAGGAACTCGCGGTAGTTGGGGCCGCCGGTGCTGAACCTATCGTTGATCACCTGGTTGAAGGTCGGCGCGAGCACCCTAGTGGTGCAGAGGCTGATCCGGTTGAGCTGGGGCAGCGCGATCGCCTTGCCGGCCTGCGCGGCGCCGGCCAGGCCGGGGATGGTTTCGCTGAGCAGCCTCGCGGTGCCGCCACCCTCCCGGTCGGAGAGCAGCGGCCGGGCCTGGGCCAGCCACGGCTTGCCGGCGGCGATCCATTCCGGCAGCTCGGCCACGGCGGGGGTCATCTCGATCGCCCAGGCACGCAGCGGCGGCAGCGTGCGGTTGAGCTCGACCAGCGAGCCGTGGAACTTGTCGAGGAAGGGGGCGAGGCGCTGGACGGAGGCGGTCAGGTTGCTCGACTGGGCGGCGAGGGCGCCGGTGAAGGTGTTGAAGTTGACGATCAGGCCCTTGAGGTCCTCCTCGTTGCGCGAGAGGGCGCCGAAGGCGCGGCCGGCGCCGGCGACCAGGCGAGAGAGGTCGTGCGGCTCGGTGCCGAGCAGCGCGTTGGTCACCTGGGCGCTGTAGCGACCGGCGTCGCCGCCGTAGCGGAAGGCTCCGTTGAGCGCTTCGGCGCCGCTCTTGCCCCGCACCTCGGGAGCCTGGGTCGCGTCTTCGGCGGCGGTGGGCCTGTGGGTGAAGGCGGTGCCGATGCCCTCCAGCAGGTGGCTGAGGTCGGCCCGCACCGGTGCCTGCAGGGCGCTCAGCACTTCATCGATCTGGACCCAGGTCGATGTGTGGCTGACCCCGATCGTGTCACCGCTGCCGAGCTCGGGCGCGCTCGGGCTGCCGGGCGAGAGGTCGACGAAGAAATTGCCCTCGAGGAAGATCCGCGGCCGGATCGCGGCGAAGGCGTCGTCGTGAACCGGCTGGCCCTTGCCTTCGACGGTGAAGGTCACGGTCGTCGCGTCGCCGTCGCGTTCGACGCCCACCACCCGCCCGACGTCGACGCCGGCGATCCGCACCGGCGAGTTGGTCGAGATGTTGACCCCGTTGGAGAAGGTCGCCTTCAGCGTGTAGCCGTAGCCGGTGAAGGGAACGTGGCCGGTGAAGGCAAGATACGGGCCGATCGTGAAGACGAGGATGAAGATCACCGCGATCATCGCGTTGCTCGGTCGCCAGCGGAAGCGGCCGCCCTTGGCCGCCGCGGCCCTCGTGTCCCTCTCCGGCAGGCGTCCCATCAGCCTTCTTCTCCCAGCTGTTTTTTGGTCTGCCCGGAGGTTTTGATGCCGTCGTTGCGCGGCGTGTTGCCGATCCGCGTCTTGCCGACTTCGTAGTGCTCGTTGCCCGCCTCGCACTCGCGCGGCTGGCCGGGCGAGGCCGTGTTCGGGTAGGGGTTGGAATGCAGGTGGTTGGCCAGCCCGTTGCTGGTGACGAGGAAGCGTTCGTTCGCCGGTTCCGGCCCGTTGGCGGGGGCCGACGCCGGACCGCCCTCGGCGTTTTCCCCGCTCGGCGTCTGGAAGGCGATCGCGTTCACCCAGCCGCCCAGCGGGTTGCCTTCGCTGGAGGCGTTGGCGAGGTTGCTGAAGGCGATCGTCAGGTAGTTGCAGGTGGTCTGCGCCGGCCCGATGAAGCGGATCGCCGGCTCGAGCAGGTCGTTGGTTTCGATCAGCAGATCGAGGCCGTTGAAGACGCCGGGCGATTCCTGGAAGGCGAGCAGGGCGTCGGCGGTCGGCGGCAGCTGGGCGTTCAGCTTCGGCGATTCGTTGAGGGCGGGGATGCCGGCGCGCAGGGCGGCGGCGATCGTCGGCGAGGTTTCGGCAAGGGCTTCGGCGCCCGGTTCGAGGGCCGCGAAGAAGCGGGCGGAGTCATGGAGGAAGGGCCGCACCGCCGGCAGGTCGGCGGTCACCGAGTCGAGCGTTTCCGGGCCCTTGGAGATCGTTTCCTGGATGTAGGGGCGGGAGACGCGGGCGAAGGCGGCGAAGGTCAGGTCGAGGCCGACGAACATGCTCGCCTGCTGCGCGGCCACCGGCGCCACGGTGGCCGCCAGGTCCTCCAGGGAGCGCCAGAAGCCGCCGAAGTTCGTGCTCGGCGAGACCAGGTTGGCGAGGGCGGGCTGCCCGACTTCGACCGCCTGGCGCAGGACCGAGAAGAAGGCGTTGAGCTGCGGCCCGCGGCCGGCGAAGGCGTTGCCGAAGCCGGCCAGGTTGCGCTGGATCGCCTCCCTCGTCTTGGCGTCGAACATGTCGAAGAACTGGTCAATGTCGACCGGTTCCGGACGCGCCGCCGACTCGGGGATAGTTTCGCCGGCGGCGAACCCTTCTTCGGAGTCACCGGGGACGATCTGCAGGTACTTGAGGCCGAGGGGCGATTTGGGCCGGATGATCATCGTCGAGTTGACCGGCAGCGGCTCGACGCTCTTGTCGAGACTGAGACTGAGGTCGGCGGCTACCGCACCGTCACCGGTATGAACGGGAACCACCTTCTTGACCACGCCGACCCGGGCGCCGCCGATTCGCACCTCGTTGCCCTTGACCAGGGCGTTGGCATTGGGGACGCGCGCGGTGAGGTTGTAGGTGGAGACGAAGGGAAGGCCGTTGTTGGCGTTGTAGGCGAGGAAGACGGCGACGATCACGACCAACACCGTGACCGCGCCGACGATCGTCGGGCTGCTCGCCACCCCCTGGATGCCGCCGCGGTTCCTCATCGCCCTGACCCCCCCAGCGCGTAGTCGAGCAGCGCGCGGCGGCGCCGCGGGGGGGCGAGATCAGCTTCGCCGAGGCTCTGGCCTTCGCCAAGCCCAGGCGCCGCCGGGCCGGTCGGCGCCGAGGGCGAGAGCGACGGGCCGGAGGGCGCCGTCGTGCCGGGCCGGGCGAGGGTGCCGCCGGCCGCGCTCGCTTCGGCTTCTTCGACTTCTTCGAGCGCCCGGAGGAGTTCCGCCGTGCCGGCCGAGGAGGCGCCGGCGTTGGGCCCGGTGAACTTGGCCGAGCAGCTGCTCGATTCGGCGATTTCGTATTCGAGGCAGTTGGTCAGGGTCACGATGCTGCGCAGGTAGTGGCCGTATTCGTCGAAGCCGTTGGTCGTCGCGGCGCCGTTGTAGATCAGGTCGACGAGACCGTCCCAGCCACCCGTTTCGCGAACGCTGCCGAAGAATTCGGCCAGCTTCGTCGTCGGGCTGGCACCAGAGTTGGCCAGTTCGGTGGTCTTGCGCACGATCGGGTCCGCTTCGACCAGGGTGGGCCCGGCGAGTTCGCCCGTCGCCCCAAGCGACTTCAGCGCGACGGTGGAGGCGGCCGAGAACGGGGTCAACTCACGGGTCGCTTCGGTGAAGGAGGGCGCCGCCCGGCCAAGGTCGGCAAAGACGGGCGTGGCGGCGTCGGAGAAGCCCTGCAGGCTGCGCATCGTCGCGCGGAACTCGCGCAGGAAGGCGGGGAACTTGCGCAGAGAGGCTTCTAGCGCCGCGCCCTTTTCGGCGCTCGCTTCGGCGGCGGCGCCGGAGTTGGCGAAGAAGCCGGCGACGTGCGCTCGCGCGCGAGAGAGCGGTTCGAGGATCGTTTCCGAGTCGGCGGCGAGCTGGGTCAGCCGGTCGCGCTGTTCGTTGAGCGTGCCGATCAGGCGGTCCGCGTCGCGCAGCACGGGGTTGGCCCGCTTTACCGCCGCCTCGATGTCCGGTCCGCGCGCCGCCAGCCCGGCCCCCAGTTCGTTGAGGATCAGGCGGAAGCGTTGCGCGTAGGGCAGTTTGTTGATGTCGTTGATCAGGTCGGGGTCGACGCTGGTGCTGTTGTTCTGCAGCGGCAATAGGTACTGGCCGGCGCCCGGCTGGCCATCGGGCACCTTCTTCAACGGCGGCGCCGGCTGGGCACCAGGGGCGCGGGGAATCGTCGGCCGGCAGTCGACGAACTTCTCGCCGATCAGCGACTGCGGCCGGATCAGGCAGCCGGCGTCGGCGCGGAAGTCCTGGAAGCCGGGGTCGGTGATCTTCATCACGATCACGGCCTTGCCCGGTATCGCCTGCTCCTTGCCGCCTTCGTAGCTGTCGACCTCTCCCGGCCGGGTCACGTCGACGGACTCGATTTCGCCGACGTTGGCGCCGGCGATGCGGACCTGCTCGCCCTTGACCATGAAGGAGCCGTTGTCGAAGATCGCGCGCACGACGTAGCCGCCTTCGCCGCCGCCGCCGGAGACGAGCAGGACGACGGCGACGATCGCCGCCGCGACCAGCGCCCCGATCGCGAATGTCCGCCGCCGCCTCATGGTCCAGAGGGCGAGTCGCCGGGGTTGCAGTCGCCGGCCGCGATCGAGCCGGGGAACGTCGGCTCGACGAAGGGGCTGGAGCCATCCGCCGCTGGCTGGCTGGCGCCGCCGGGGCAGCGCCTCTTGACGCCGGCCGCTTCGCCGAAGACGTCGTACTGTTCGCTCGGCGAGATCGGCACCAGCGTGTTGCCGCTTTCGGGGTACTTGAAGATGTTGAGGTCGGAGAAGCTGACCCGCGTGTAGTGCCCGTTTGCGTCGTAGGGCGCCGTGACCGCGCCGAGCTTGGCGAAGCCGTTGAAGAGATCCGGCATGTAGGCGCGGAAGAAATTCAGGTTCGGCTGGAAGGCCGCGATCGCTTCTTCGCCGTGGGGGAAGGTCCGCGAGGCGCGCTGCTGCACGGTCGGCAGCGCCGCCAGCAGTTCGTTTGCGTCGTTGGCGAAGCCGGGCCTGGCGACGGTGAGGCGGAGGTTCCTGAACACCGGCACCGCCTTCGAGAGGACCGGATGCAATTCCCGCAGGAAGGGAGCGAGGTCCTTCGTCGCGGTGCGCGAGGTGTCGATCAGCGGTTCGAGGTCGTCGAGGGCGGCACGCAGGTTGACGAAGGTCGTGTTCGCCTGGCGGAAGGTCGGCGGCAGCAGGGCAAGGCTGCGGCCGAGGGCGACGTTCTCCTCGGCGATCGCCCCAAAGGCGGTGCTGGCGTTGGCGATCGCGCTGGAGAGCTCGGCGCCGCGTTCGGAGACGGCTGTGCCGAGCCGGCTGGAGCTGACCAGGAAGCGGGCGAAGAGGCGTTCGTCGGCAGTCAGTTCGTGAAACAGGGCACCGGCCCGGTTGAGGCCGACGCCGAAGTACTGGTAGGCGCGGTTGGCGTCTTCGCCGCGGCCCGCGTACCAGGCCGCGTTGCCGCGGATGAACTGGCCGAGCGCCTTGCGCACGGGAGCGGGGAACGTGTTGAAGAATTGATCGATGTCGACCGGAGTGGTGGTCGAGGAAAGGCCGAGGGTGGCGCCTTCGTCCAACGGCGGGCTGCTGTTCGGGCCGGGGCTGACCGAGACATAGTGATTGGCGACGCCGGAGAGCGAGGTGGCACGGATCGTCGCCGTCGTGCCCTCGTGCAGCTCCTGTTCGACGCCAATATCGACCTCGGCGAGGTTGTCGTCGCTAAGCCCGATGCTTTCGACCGAGCCGACCGGCTGGCCGCCAATCAGCACCTGGTTGTCGGGGACGAGCTGGCTGGCGTTCTGGAAGAGGAGCTTGTAGTGGTGTTCGCCGTTGCCGCTGAAGATGGCGACGGCAAGGGCGACTACGGCCGCCGCGAGGACGACGATCGCCGCGATCCGGGCGGGGGTAGTTCGCCGGCTCTGCGCCGGGCTCTTGTCCTCGCCTTGGGGATTAGCAGCCACGGATCGTCGCTTGCGGTTCCCCGGCCTCCGATCCGGTGGAACGGCAGCGGAATCGTATCCGAGCGACCCGCTGCCAAGCACGAGACACGCAGGTACTTAACTGGAATTCAACGCGCTACTCTGGAGCTGTGGCGGGTTAGGGAACTGGGAGGCGCTTTTGGCCCAACGAAAAGGAGCAAAGCCAATGCGCAAACGTCTGATCTTCGCCGTTGCCATGGCGCTCGGCGTAGCCGTGACGGCCGCCGGCGTCGCCGGAGCCGTGCAGTCCCCCACCCTCGTCGGCGCCGACGGCAACACGCAGAGCATGGGGCTCAACATCACGCCGACGAAGCGCTCGAAGACGACGCCCACCCCGGCGACCCTCGAAGTCACCACCGCCACCGACAACCCGACCAGGGCCAACGGCGTGCCTTTCCCCGCCACGCAGGCCATTGTCGACTTCCCCAAAGGCCTCTCCGTCTACACCAAGGGCTACCCGACCTGCGACCCGGCGAAGCTGCAGAACACCTCGACCGAAAAGGCGCTCGAAGAATGCAAACGGGCGAAGGTCGGCGGCGGCGAAGGCTCGCTCGACCTCGTCGTCGGCGAAAAAGTCTTCCCGGTCATCGCCGGCATGACGGTCTTCAACGGTGTCCCGCAGGGCGGCAAGCCGGTGATCCTCCTCCACCTCTACAGCCAGACCCCGATCCAGACCACGGTCGTTCTCGTCGGCGTCGTCAAGAGCTACAACAAGCAGGGCTTCGGCACGCGGCTCGACGTCTCGATCCCGCTGCTGGCGGGCGGCCAGGGAGCGGTCACCGGGGTCAAGCTCAAGGTCTTCAAGAAGTACTCCTACAAGGGCAAGCAGCGCAGCTACATCAGCGCCACCTGCCCGACGACCAGCTGGAAGGCGCGAGGCCAGTTCGTCTTCCTCGACGGCGAATCGCTGACCCCGAGCGTGAAGGGGAAGTGCAGCCAGAAGAAGTAGGGCGGCGATCAGACGTTGAGGCGTGGCAGCGCCCGCTCCAGCGGGCGCGGTAGCCACCAGACGCGCTCGCCGATCAGCAGCATCAGCGCCGGAAGGAGGACGATGCGGACCACCGTGGCGTCCAGCAGCACCGCGACGGTCAGCCCGATTCCGAGCTGGCTGACCGTCTGCACCGGCGCGCCCGCGAAGGCGATGAAGACCGCCATCATGATTATCGCGGCGCCGGTGATCACCCGGGCGGTCCGCTCGAGGCCGAAGTCGATCGCCGCCGCGTGGTCGCCGTGGCGATCGAAGTGCTCGCGCATCCGCACGAGCAGGAAGACGGCGTAGTCGATCGAGAGGCCGAAGACGACGCCGAAGATCATCGTCGCCCCGACCGCGTTGACGTAGGTGCGCCCGCCCAGCGGCCAGCCCTCGGGGACGTGCGTGAGCAGGGTGAGGACGCCGAAGGCGACGGCGACGGTGAGCAGGTTGAGGCCGACGGCGATCCCGGCCAACGGCAGCGAGCGCAGGACGAGGACGAGGACGAGGAAGGTGACGAGCGTGATCGCGGCGATCACCAGCGGCATGCGCTCTTTGGTCACGCGGCTGTAGGTGTTGAGCGTCGCGGTGCCGCCGGCGACGCCGGCTTCGACGTCGGCGGTCCGGTCCAGTTTGCGGGCGTCTTCTTCGAGCTCCTTGTTGAGCTCGATCGAGCCGTCCGAGTTGAAGCCGTATTCGCTGGTGACGAGGAAGCGCGCGGCCTGGCCGCCGCGGTTCAGGTCGACGGCCTGCGACGCCGCCTCGTGCAGCCGGCCACGGGTGCCGTCGAGGGCGGAGAGGACGAAGTAGCCGGAGTCGAAGATCCCGGGCGAGGTGCGGCGCAGGCGGGTCGCCTGGCGGTTCAGCCGCGCGCCTTGGGCCGTGATCCTCACGCTCGCCCGGCGCAGGCCGGACTGGACCGGGTAGGAGCGGCTGAAGCCTTCGGCGAGGCCCCGCTGGAGTTGGGAAGTGCCGTCGACCAGCAGCGCCAGGCCGTTGGCGAGCGCCGCGGCGCCTGCTGCCGCCTGTTCCAGTTCGCCGGGGATCGCCTGCGCTTCTTTGTTCAGCGTCGCGGCCCCTTTCGCCAGTTCGTTGCTGCCGTCGGAGATCTTGAAGAGCCCGTCGGAGAGGCGTTTGGCGGCTTCGTTGACCCGGCCCAGGTTGGTCACCGTGCTTTCGACGTAGGCCTTGACTTCCTTCGCGTCATGCACGTCTTCGCTGAGCCGCACCTGCAGGGCGGCGAGTTCAGGGGGCAGGGTGCCGGCGACCGAGGATGCGCGGCGCGCCGCTTCCAGGGCGGCGGCGTAGTTCGAGTCGGACTGGCCGACGGTCATCCCTTCCAGCAGCTGGACGACCGTCTTCAGGTCGCCGTCGACGGCCTTCGCTTCCCCTTCAAGCTTGGGAACCGTGGTTTCGGAGTCCGACTTCAGGGAGCGTTCCAGGCGTCGAGCGTGTGGCAGGGCGTTGAGGGTCAGCGGCGGGATCAGGTCGTGCGTGGCGAACTTGAGCTGCAGGCCGCCGGTCGCTGCTTCTTCCTGGGCTTCGGCAAGCTTCTTCGATCCTTCGGCGAACTTGCCGATCGCTTCGACCGCTTCTTCGCCGCCGCTCGTCGCTTCGCCCAGGCCTTCGGCGAGCTGACGGGCGCCGTCGGCGCCCTTGCCGCCTTCCCTGGCGAGCAGGCTGGCACCCTCGCTTGCGCGCGCGATCCCGCTGCGCAGGGTGGCGACGCCGTCGGCGGCGCGATGGAGATTGCGCCCGAGGCGGCTCACCTGGGCGATCGGGCTGTTCTTCGAATTGGAGGCGAGCAGCGCTCGGCCGTTGCGACGCAGCGGTTCGACCGCTTTCGCGGCCTGGCCCGGACCGATCACGGACTGGACGCCTTCGGTTTCGGCGACTTCCCGCTGCCAGTGGCTCATTGCCGCGAGCCGCTTCGGTTCGGCGATCGTGCCTTCGTTGGCGACGGCGACGACGACGAAGGGGGCTTCGAAGCCCGAGCCGACCGCGTCCTGGACGCGTTCGGCGTCCTGGCGGGCGGGAGAGTCGTGGGGAAGTTCGCCCACGGTGAAGGGACCGGTCTTCAGCGCCAATGCCGGGGCGGCGAGGACGAGGACGACCGCGGCAATCGCCGTCGCCACTGGGGCGGGCCGGCGCAGCGCGGCGCCGACGATCAGCATCAGCCGCGAGCGCTCCCCGTTCGGCGCGGGGCCGACCCGCCAGCGGTCGACGTTGGCGCCGAGCAGGACGAGGATCGGCGGTCCGACGAAGGTGGCGACGACCACCGTGAGCAAGACGACCAGGGCCAGCGTGCCGGCGAGCGAGACGAGCAGGGCGCCGGGGACGACGAACATCGCCACGACCATCGAGAGGATCAGCGTGCTGCCGGCGAAGATCGTCGTGCGGCCGGCGGTGCGACGGGTCGCCCAAGCCGCGTCGAGCGGCTCCGCGCCTTCGGCCAGCTCTTCGCGGAAGCGGGACACCATCAGCAGGGCGTAGTCGACCCCGAGGGCGAGACCCATCATCGAACAGACCGTCAGCGCCAGGGCGTCGACCCCGACGAAATGGGTGAGCACCGAGAGCAGGCCGCGCGAGGTGAGGACGGCGATCGCCCCGAAGCCGAGCGGGATCGCCGCCGCCACCGGCGAGCGGAAGACGAGCAGGAGGACGATCAGCAGGATCGGCATCGCGATCAACTCGCCGCGCTCGGCGGCCGTGATCGAGTCGTCCTGGATCGTCCGCGTCAGGGTCGGGGCCCCGGTCTGGATGGCTTCGACCGGCGGGTGGATCTCCTCTTCGAGGACTTCGTCGACGATCGGGACCTTCTCCTTGACCGCCGTGTCGGCGTCGACGTGGAAGTCGGCGACGATCAGGGCCCTGTTCGGTCGCGGGCGGAAGGCGGCGGTCGCGCCGCGGTCCCAGGGAGAGACCGTCGTGACCCCTTCCTCGCGGCGCAGGGCGCGGACGAGCTCCGGGCCCTGGCGGTCGAGCGCACCGGCCGGGCCTTCGAGCAGGATCGCGAAGATCGCCGAGTCGCCGAAGTGTTCCTGCAGCATCGCGTTGGCGCGTTCGGTATTCGTGCCGGGAATGTCGAGCGAGCTCGGGCTGAGCCTGTCCTCGAGGCTGAAGCCGAAGGCCGAGAGGACGACGATCAGGATCGCGGCGAACGCCAAGGCGCGACCTGGGTGCCTCAGTGACAGGGGGGGCCGTGGCTCGTCCGCGCGTCCGGCGCGCGACTCGTCGCTTCGCCCCCTGCTCCTCCTCGCGAGCACACGCGTAGTTTGGCGGCCCAGGCGACGGAGCGGGCGAAAAGACGCGGAAGAGTCTGTTAAGGAACAACGGCGCCTGCCGGGTCGGCCGGCGCGCTAGCCTGATTGCGGGAGGGAATCCGCTTTGAGGAGGCTTCTGTCAATCGCGCTCGCCACTGGGGCCCTGCTCCTCGCCGCGACCGCGCACGGGGAGCTGGTCAGGTTCGGCAACCTGGTGCTGACCGCGGACGGGGCCTTTACGCCCCGCACCCTGCCGCGCCGGTCATTCGCCCCGATCGAGTTCAAGGGGCGTGCCGACCTGCGAGCCGTTGACGGCGGGATACCGGTCGCGCTGCACCGCCTCGTTCTCGACTTCGATCACGACGGGCGGCTGAGCACCGCCGGCCTCCCCGAATGCAACCCGGCGGCACTGGTCGGAGTGAGGCCGTTCGACGCCCGCGAGACCTGTGGCGGCTCGATCGTCGGCGAAGGACATGCGACGGCGATGGTCGCCCGCCCGGGAGAGCCAGCGTTCGAAGCGGGCACAAAGCTGACCGTCTTCAACGGTTTGCGCCAGGGAGAGGTGCCCACGGCGATCGTTCACGGCCTGTTTTTCACGCCCTCGCCCGAAACCTTCGCGATCGTCGTCCCGATCGAAAAGCGATCCGGGGAATACCGCTATCGGGCGACGCTCGACGTGCCGCCGATCGCCGGCGGCTTCGGCTCGTTGACCCACATCGATGCGACGATCGGGCGACGCTTCCGCTACCGCGGCAGTCGACGCAGCTACGTCTCGGCCCGCTGCAGCGACGGCGTCCTGCAGACCCACGGCCGCTTCGAGTTCGCCGACGGCTCCCTCGTCGACGGCAGCGTGCAGCGCGGCTGCACGGTCCGCTAGAAGCGCCGGCTTCCTATAATCGGTCTCCCCTCCCGGGCCGTTAGCTCAGTTGGTAGAGCAGGAGACTCTTAATCTCAAGGTCGCTGGTTCGAGCCCAGCACGGCCCATGAGCGGTGCTGAGGCGCTTCTATGCCTCCACTCTCTGCCTGCATCGTTCTCGGCGCAGAAGACGGAGAGATGCGAACGGCCGCCCAGGAACCCAGGGCGGCCGTTATGCCTACACGGTGGTCAACCGTGCGAGCTAGGACTCGATCCACACCGTGCCTAATGCCGTGTAGGTTGCGTCCAATCTCGAAGTGTTGGGGCAAATGAATTTTTCCCCTTCTTCGTTCAGGATGGTTGTTTCCCCAGCTAATAGGTTGGTTACGCCTTCTTCTGTCGAATGTACGACAAATGTTGGTTCACCACCGTATTTGCAGTTAAGCAGCGAGCCACATTTAACTGTTACTTTCGTTCCCCCGGTAGATTTAGCAAATGCTTTTAACGCCGGTTCATCATGTGTATATGAGACTAATCCAAGCGAGTCTACGGTAGCCGTACATGCTGTTTTGCCGATTTTGCAGTTTTCAAATGAAAGAGCTAAAACATGAGTTACAACTAATTCAGATAATTCATTTAAGAGAGTTAATTCAGCTAACGATTTTTCACATAAAATAGTTCCGAGACTAGTTAACAATTTAGGGTCTTCGGCATGTGCGACGATCGTTGTGGGGTTAGGGAATGGCGCTGGGCATTCTAATACTTTTACTTCACAAAGAACAACACGGGTCGGAACCGCTGAAGCTAACGAAGCCCCAACGAACGCTATCGTGACCATCGCCGCGACGACGGCGAGGCCCAAGGTCTTGATCGATCTCATCTCACTTCTCCTTACGGCGGATAGTCGCCTGATTGAAGTGGTTACCGGATGAGGGTTTTCATAGCCGCAGCAGCCACGCTGGTCAAGTAAATCAGCGGCAACTCACCAAGGGTGCGTTGGGGGCAGTGTTTTTCCCCGCAATCGCCAGGATGCGAGTGATCCGCGCACGTAACTCTGCGTCCGCGCAGATCCGCCCAGAAAGCCCTACTTTTGCTTCCCAGCCTTCCCGCAGCCCTTGCTCTTCAGCGCCGGCCGCAGGGTCAGCTTGGCCCCCGAGTGAGCGGTGAGCTTGACCTCCGCGGTGGCCTTGGCCTTGCAGAT
>Ga0207706_10000334_pt1 | contig 51180 bp, 56 predicted proteins | sample KBSC53metaG_FD_184318 | JGI IMG/M metagenome (GOLD analysis project Ga0207706, IMG submission 184318) | Corn rhizosphere microbial communities from Kellogg Biological Station, Michigan, USA - KBS C5-3 metaG (SPAdes) (version 2) | ecosystem: Host-associated > Plants > Roots > Rhizosphere > Soil ... | reverse complement strand
GCGTTCCTGCGGCCGAGCTGCGCCAGCACGCCACGCCGGGTCGCATCGGACAGGGCCGCGAAGGAGGCGTCGAGTCGATCGGTGTTAAAATGAACCATATGGTTCAGTATTATCGAACAATCGTCCGCCGCGCAAGAGCCAAACGCGCCGCTCGCGCGTGCCGCGCGGCGGACGCGACCCCTTGCGCGGCTGTCAGGCAGTGATGCGAACTAGGCCGCCCCCGCTCGCAAGCGCTTGCGCAGCTGAATCAGGGCTTCGCGGTCGCGTTCGTGGCGCACGTGGGTCGAGCGCACGCGCAACAGGTCGCGCCGGGCGACGAGGCCGATAACGACATCGTCGCCCCGCCTCAGCACCGGCACGCGCCCGGTGTCGGTCTCGGCCATCCGGTCGGCCAGCTCGCCCGCCAACTCGTCGCCATGGCTGACAATGCCGTTCTCGTTGGAGACCGCCTCGCCGAGCGATTGGTCGGCGTTCCACCCCTCGCGCAGCCAGCGCAGCACGTCGGCGCGGCTGACCATGCCAAGGAACCGGGTCGTCGGGTCGACGACCGGATAGCTGCGGTGCGGCGGCGGTTCGACGCCGGTGAAGAACTCGAAGGCTTTCTGCACCGGCATGGCTCCTGGCAGCGTGTCGACGGGCTGGGCCATCACCTCGGCTACGCGCACCGTCTCGAACGGATCGACGACGTACTCGCGCATGACGTGATGGCCGCGCCGGGCAACCTTCTCGGTGAGGATGGAGCGCCGCAGCAGCAGCACGGTGGTGGCGTGGGCGACGGCACAGGCCGTCGCCAGCGGCAGCAACGCTCCGAGGTTGTGGGTCAGCTCGACGGCGAAAATCGCCGATGTCAGCGGCGAGCGCATCGTCCCCCCCATGATCGCCGCCATGCCGACGAGCGCCCACAGGCCGGGATCGCCGACGGGGACGAACCCGCCGAACACGGCGCCTATCGCCCCACCCATCATCAGCAAGGGAGCGAGCACGCCGCCCGAGGTTCCCGAGCCCAGCGCGATCGACCAGATGATCGCCTTGACGATCACGAGGCGGATTGCCGCGTCGTCGGACATCTGCTGGCTCAGCAGCGCGCCGATGTTGTCGTAGCCGACGCCGAGAGCGCGAGGATCGACGAGGCCGCCAATGCCGATGGCGAGGCCGCCGATCGCCGGCCACCACATCCAGTGAATCGGCAGGCGCTGGAACAAGTCCTCGCAGGCGTAGACCATTTGCGTCAGGAGCCCGGAGGCGAGGCCGCAGACGATGCCGAGGCCTGCGGCGAGCAATAGGCCGGCGGGGACCAGCGCGGGGCTGTTCGCCATCGGGAACAGCGGGCCGGCGCCGAGCAGGACCGGCCGCCACCCGGCAGCGATCACGCAGGCGATGGCGACAGGCACGAAGCTGCGCGGCTTCCATTCGAAAAGCAGCAGCTCCACCGCCAGCAGCATGGCCGCGACCGGGGTGCCGAACGTCGCCGTCATGCCCGCCGCCGCGCCGGCCACGAGCAGCGTCTTGCGTTCGGCGTTCGAGAGATGAAAGAACTGCGCGAAAAGCGAGCCGAACGCACCGCCGGTCATGATGATCGGCCCTTCCGCGCCGAACGGGCCGCCGGTGCCGATCGAGATCGCCGAAGACAGCGGCTTCAGGACGGCGACGCGCGGCTGGATGCGGCTCTTGCCGATCAGGATCGCCTCCATTGCCTCGGGGATCCCGTGGCCGCGGATCTTCTCCGAGCCGAAGCGCGCCATGAGGCCGATCAAGAAGCACCCGACCACGGGGACGAGCACCGACCACAGGCCCAGCGGGTTCCCGGCGATCGACACCTGCTCGGCACTGAACCGGCCGTAGTAGCTAAGGTTGGTCACCAGATAGATCAGTCGCAGCAACAGCCAGGCGGCGCCGGCCCCGGCGGAGCCGACGACGATCGCCATTGCGGCGAGCAGAACCAATCGTTTGTCGGCCGTGAAATCGCGCAGTCGGTCGTCCGGCCGATCATGATGGTCGGGGCGGAGCGGACCGGAATCGGAAGTGATGGATGCTGGCGCGTCCATGGGCGGCAACCTCGAATTGGATGAAAAGCGGGCGGGGCGCGCCTATATATCGTAATACGATGCATTTGGAAGTCCGCTGTGCGGCTCTTGCCTGCGGCCTCGCTTCGGGCCAGAATCGCACTTGGAAGGACGCTCATGCAAATCAGAACACTTATCCTGGCGCTCGGCCTTGCTACCGCGATGGCGGCCTGCAAGCCCGCTGCCGAGAAGCCCGCGGCCACCGCGGCAGCCGAGAAGATCGCGTGGCGCGAAGGCGATGTCGCCGATGCGCTCGCCGAAGCGAAGGAGAGCGGGAAGCCGGCGCTGCTTTACTGGGGCGCGGTGTGGTGCCCGCCGTGCAACCAGATGAAGGCGAGCCTGTTCAAGGACGCCGGCTTCATCCGCGAGACGCAGAACTTCATTCCGGTCTACCTCGACGGCGACAGCACGGGCGCGCAGCAGTGGGGCGAGCGGTTCGGCATCAGCGGCTATCCGACGGTCATCGTGCTGCGGCCGGACGGGACCGAAATCACCCGCATTTCCAGCGCGACGATGGCGGACCAGCTGCCGTCCTTGCTCAAGACGGCCGCGGGGCGGACCGTTTCCACCGACGAACTGCTCGCCAAGGCGAACGCCGATCCTGCCAAGCTCGCCGCCGATGACTGGCAAGTACTGGGCGCATTCGACTGGCTCGACGATCCCAAGCACTTCAAGGATGCGGCGACCGCCGGCCCGCTCCTCGACAAGCTGGCCAAGGCCGCGCCACAGCCGGCGCTTCAGCGCCGCTTCGCCCTGCTGGCGCTGGTCGTCGGCACCGATGACGAAGGCAAGCTGTCGGCGGCGGACCAGCCGAAGCTAGAACCGCTGCTCAGCGCGATCCTCGCCAGCCCGGCCGAGGTCAAGGTCAACCGGCAGCAGCTGGCATACGATGTACCGGCGATGATCGCGGGCCTGCCCGACGCCAGGCAGCGCGATGCTCTCGGCCATTCGCTGATCGCGGCGACCGATTCACTCTACGCAGACACTTCGCTGCCGATCGGCGACCGGCTCGACGCGACGATGGCCGACGTGCGCTTGGCGGAGGCCGAGAAGAAGCTCACGCCCGCGCTCGTCGCCAAGGTTCGCAAGAGGGCCGAATGGGCCGATGCCAACGCCAGGGACAAGATGACCCGCCAAGGCGTGATCGACGATGCCGCCTACCTCTTGTGGGATGCCGGCGATCATGCCGGGGCGAGGAAGCTCGAGCTGGCGGAGCTGAAGCGTTCCGACCAGCCCTATTACTACATGAGCAGCCTCAGCGACTTCGCCGAGCAGGAAGGCGACAAGGCCGGCGCGATCGATTGGGCGCGCAAGGCCTACGAAGCCTCGCAGGGGCCGGCGACGAGGGTGCAGTGGGCGATCCTCTATTCGCGGGCGGTGCTGCGCAACGCCCCTGGCGACAAGGCGCAAGTGGCCAAGGCCGCCAACGCGGTGATCGACGAGCTCGGCAAGAGTCCGGACAGCTATTACCAGCGCACTCGCGTCAAGGTGGCCGACTGGGGCAAGAAGCTCAGCGAGTGGAGCGCGGCGCACAACGGCGCCGACGTCATCAGCGCGTTGCGCACGCGGATGAACGACGTGTGCGGCAAGCAGGGAGCCCAGGCGCAGGCCTGCCGCCAGTGGACCGCCTGACCGTCGCATGGCGTTGACTCCCGCCTGCGAGGCAGGCGGGAGGCAACGATTGTCCGGCGCCGGCTCAGGCAGCCAGGCGGATCTCGCCGGCGTGTTCCGGATAGGGAGCCTTGTCCGCCGCGACCGTCACGCCCGCGAGTTCGTTCGCGAACCCGTGGTTGACGTCGCGGTGGTGGGCTTCGTCGGCGCGGACGACGAGGACCACGTCGCGCAGCGTCGCGTCGTCAGCCAGCTTCCAGTAGTGTCGGGCAAGCGCCGGGGCGGCGACGTTCGGGCTGCGACCCTCGTCGATCTCCTTCAGGTAAAGCGTGTAGCTGATCACCGCTTCTTCTTCGAAGTACCCGACGATGCGGTGGGCGGTCTTCGCACTGATCAGGTAGAGCGCGAAGAAGGCGACATAGAACACCCATTGCACGGCGAGGACGACCAGGCGTTCGATGAGTGTCGGCTGGGCGACCTCGATGAACGTCATCAGGTGCATGCGTTCGTTCTCCGCTTCCTCCATCAGGGTCCGGATCCAGCCGTTGTCGCCGCACATCCGGCGCAGGCACCTGAGGTGGTTGACGGTCGCGCCGACCATCCCCGGAACGGCGGCAACGGTCTCTAGGACGATCGCCCGGTGACCGTAACGCTTCGCGAAGAACGTGTCCGCGCACAAACGCAGCAGCTTCGTGAAGCCGAGCGCGAAGCGGTCGCGCAGGTCGCGCGGTTCGTGGTGGACCGCGGTGTCGACGAGAGGAATCTGGGACATTGTACACTCCTGACTCGAGAGCTGTTCGGCTCTCGGCGGGGAGCATCTAGGCACGGGGCGGTTCGGCTCGAATACGTAAATGTCACAGCGTGTTATGGCCGCTCGACGCGAGCGGCCGAGCGCTAGAGCATCTTCGTCAGCGTGAACCGTGCGGCGCGCGGGTCGAGCGGGTGTACCTGGAAATCTGTAACCCCCTCGGCCGGCTCTCCGGGAAGGCGCGTGGTGTAGTAATAGTCGGCCGCATTATCCTTGCTGTTGAACAGGTTGAGGACCGTCGCGCCGATCTTCCACCCGTGCGCCAGCGCATAGCTGACGTCGAGGTTGAACTCGCTGTAGCCCTTGTCCTCGGGCAACTTGTCGCCATCGCTGAGCGGATGCGTGCCGAGCCGGCGCCACTGCAGGCTGCCCGACCACGGGCCGAGATTGTTGACGAGAATTCCGGCCGAATACGTGAAATAAGGCGCGTCGGCGATGTAGGGCCCGTTGAGCCCGTAAGCGGGCAGATTGGTCGTGTGATAGCGCGGCCTCGCAAAGGACAGGTCGGTGTTGAGCTCCAGCCAGTGCAGCGGGTGGTACTGCGCGGAAAGCTCCAAGCCGTTGCGGCGGCTGGGGGCGCCGGCTTCGTCCTGGCCGGAGTCGGCGTTGTAGACGAGCTCCGACTTGAAGTCCTGCTGGAACGCCGCGACCTGGATGTGAACGCCAGGGATGATGTCGGTCCGCAAGCCGATTTCCTCGGCGGTGGTCGAGGCGAGCAGGGGGGTTGCGCCGCCGGCCAGCGGAATGCCCTGCTCGGGAATCGTGCCGAACACGCCGCGCGCGTCGTCGGAGTGGAAGCCGCGGCCCCAGCTCAAGTAGAGCTCGGTCTTGGCGAATGGGCCGAGGACGAGATTGGCCTTGGGCTGGAACAGCCACTGGTCGCCGCGGCCGCCGGTGCCGGTCACCTCGCTGTGGTCGGTCGCGTGGTAGTACTCTTCGCGCACACCGAGGACGGTTCGCAGCCAGTCGGTCCAGTTGGTCGTGTTCTGGAGATATCCGGCGAGATCGAGCAGGTGCACGTGATCGGCGTTGCAGAAGGTGTTTACCGCAGGATAGGTTGTGACGGATCCGTCGGCCTGCTCGAGCGTGCAGTAATCGAGCACGGTTGTGCGGTTCCTGGTGTGCTGGCGATTGACGAACACGCTGTCGTAACGGCCCTGGAAACCAACCGTCGTGTCGCTCGAGACGGCGCCGATATCCGCGTGGAGGGTGAAGCTGGCGTCGCCACCGAGGGTGTCGCGCTTCTCGTTCTGGGCTTCCTGGTCCCCGTTGATCGGGTCATCGAGGAAGTGAGTGAAGTTGTTCACCAGCGTCATCGTCGCGTGAATGCCGTAGAGGCTCACCGCGAGCTTGCCATTCGAGCCGACTTGATTGTCGAGGTGCGCAGAGAGGCTGTAGCGCAGGGACGTGCTGTGGTCGGTCGGATCGAGCGTGCCGAAGCGGCTGATGAGGCCGGAGGCAATCGCCCGCAGCGGCTGGTCGGTAATGAGGCCCCCGCTGCTCTGGTAATACATTCCGGTGAGGCTCCATCCGTCGACGATGTCGCCTTTGCTGAAACGCACCGCGGCGTTGATCTTCTTGAAGTCCTGCTTCGGTTTCCACGCACCGTCGAAATGGCCGAGTTCGAGCGCGCCGAGCAGCCGTTCGCTGTCGTCGAAATGGGCGGTGCCGCCCAGGAACAGTTCCTGGTAGCCGTCGGTCCCGGCGGTGGCGGAGACCTGGTCAGGAATCTCGTTGGCGATGCGCGCATGCGACGAGGCCACCGACCCGAAATCGCCGATGTTCGCGTAGTAGGGGCCCTTCGTGTAATCGATGCCGGAAACGATTTGCGGCATCAGGAAGCCGAGGTCGGAATAGCCTTGGCCATGCGTGTTTGTCGGTCGATTGACCGGCATGTCGTCGACGAAGTTGGCGAAATCGGTGCCGTGATCGAGGTTGAAGCCGCGGATCAGGTACTGGTTGGCCTTGCCTTCGCCCGAGTGGATGGTGACGACGAGGCCGGGAATGCTCTCGAACAGTTCACCCGGCCGCGTGATCGGCCGCAGGCCGATTTCCTGTTGGGTGATGTGGCCCTGGCTCGCCGTGGTGGCGCTGCCGAGCAGGTCGGTGCGCGAGGCCGTGACGACGATCTCGCTGGCGTCGTTTGCGGCCTTCGCCTTGCTCGACGGGTCCGACTTGTCGCTCGAAGGCGGCGCGGCCGTGTCCTGTTCGGCCGCCCGGGGCGTTGCGGCGTCAGCCGGGGGAGCCGTCGTCGCTGCGGCGGCCTCGGCGCTGGCGGTTTGCGGAAGGCAGAACAAGGCCAATGCCGAAGCGGACACCAGGGCGGCGCGCGTGCGGTTGCGAATATCGGACAAAGTCAACGCCTCCTGGGACGGCGCGCGGCCTAGGAAGGGCGCTTTCCTTCGTCACGTTAATTACCGTAACGATGAAGTTACGAGAGCGTTACATGCATTCCGTCCGATGGCTAATCGTTCGCCGGTGCCGGCAAATCCCGGTCCAGGGGAAGGCTGCCGCGGCGTTGCAGGTCGCGCAGCAGCGTGCGCACGGCCCATCCGGTCGCCCGTGCGATCTGGCGTCCGCTGAGCCCCCAGTGGTCGCGCATTTCGAGCCACGGCGTGGTGTGCAGCACCTGGAGCATGGCGGTCGCGAGCCTGCGGTCCGAAGGCGTCAAGTCGCGTACGGCATCGGCGAGGGCTGCGCTGTAGCTACGGACACGCTGGTCGTTCTGCGCCAGCCGAAGCTGGCGTCCTTGCGGGGTCGTCCTCAGCATGGTGATGATCGGCGCGATGGCATCGAACCCGGTGTAGATCGGCTCGAGCGTCTCCAGCAGATCATCGGCGCTGCGCGGATAATCGACCCTGACGCCCGCCAGCTCGCGCACGCGCAGGAGCGCGCCGTCCATAAGCGCCGCGCGGTCGGGAAAATAGCGATACACCGTGCGCCGGCCCAGACCGGTGCGCTCGGCGACGGCATCGTGGCTGAGATCAACGGCCCCTTCGGTCATCAGCTCGATGAAAGCATCGAGGATCTGCTCGCGCGCTTGCTGCTTCTTGAGGTCGCGCGCAGGACGGCCGGCGAGGGTGTCGGACATGCCGATCGCCTAGCAAGTGGCACAAAAAGTGTCAATATGGATTGACACAATCTGTGCCACTTTCTAACGAGGGCCGGTCGATTCGGGAGACATGAAATGCTGTTTCACATGTCGATTGCCGCCGATGATCCCCGGCACGTCGCCTCCGTCGTGGCCGAGCTTTGGGAAGGGCGGGTCATTGCCTTCCCGCCGATATCCGACAACGGCTGGATGGCCCTGGCGGGCGACGAGCGCGGGACGGCGCTGGAAGTCTATCCGCAGGGGACGGTGCTGCGCGAAAGCGCAGGCGACAACGATGCGCACGGCGAGGCGTCGGGCCAGGACCGGTTCACCGCCACGCACGGCGCGATCGCGACGAGGCTCGAGCGCGAGTCAGTCCTCGCGATCGCCGAGCGCGAAGGCTGGCCGGCAAAATACCGCAAGCGCGGCGGCCTGTTCGGCGTCATCGAGCTGTGGATCGAGGGCCGCCAGATGATGGAAGTGCTCACGCCCGAGATGCAGGCGGAGTACCTGGCGGCGATGGCTCAAGCGCCGGCGCCGGCGAGGCAGTGAGCGAGCCGCTGATCCGGTCGGCCGGGCCAGGCGACGGCGTCGCGCTCGCTCGGTTGATCGGGCAGCTGGAATATGAGGTCACGCCGGATGAAGTCGCCGAGCGCCTCGTGGCGATGGAAGCAGAGGGCAGGCTGGTGCTCGTCGCCGAATTGGAAGGCGAGGTCATGGCCTGCCTCAGCACCTCGATCATGCGCGTGCTGCACCGGCCGGCGCCGGTCGGCCGGATTTCGATGATGGTAGTCGACGAACGTGTGCGCAACCGCGGCATCGGCGCCGCGCTTGTACGGGCGGCGGAGCGCCTGTTGGCGAAGCGCGGGTGCTATATGGTCGAGGTCACCAGCCATGTCCGCCGGACCGACGCGCACCGCTTCTATGAAAGGCTCGGCTACGAACGCACGAGCGTGAGGCTGGCGCGCACGCTTTAGGCCGCGGCGCCGTCCTTGCCGAAAAGGCCCCAAAGCACAAAACCGGTCGAAAGACCGACAGCGGCGCCGGTCACGAAGTCGATCGCACCGGAAGCCGGCCCGTAAAGGTGCAGCCACGCCGCCGCTGCGATCGTCGCACCCGGAACGAGCACGAGCCAGCCGTTCTTGCCCATGGCGTGCAGGCGGCGCGCCTGCAGAACCAGGCCGGGATAGAGCAGCATCAGCAGCGCGAACTGGCCGGTTCGGCCGCGAACGAGGAAGTAATAGAAGGCGACGACCGCCAGGAGCACGATCAGCGCGGGAACGTACTGCGCTTTCGGCGTCGCGCCTTTGGGGTTCACGTAGAGTGCTTCGAAGTTCATGCCGCCCCCCTCAGCTTTCGCCGTACGACAGCGAATGCCGCTGCAGCATGTCCCGATAGTAGTCGAGATAGGCGAACAGCAGCGCGGCATTGAGCGCCACCGCGAGCAGCCCGAGCGTTGCTTCGAGGGGCTGGTGCTCGAGGATCACCGTCCAGAACGCCGCGCCGACAGACACCGGCATCACCGCGCACAGGGCGAAAGGGACGAAGACGCCGATGAGAATCAGCGCTCCGCCGGCAAGCTGGATCGCGTAGGTCACGTCGATCAGGTGGCTGTGGCTGAGCGCGGCCATCAACTGCACGGCGAGCGGCTCGGTGCCGATCGGCTCCGGCCACAGCGGCAGAAAGAAGTGGTTGAAGCCGCTGGCCAGCATCCACGCGCCGAACGCCACGCGGGCGACAAGGATCAAGGTCTTCATGCCCCCGCTCCGGCCTGCGGCGGCAGAGGCCCGACCCAGCCCATGGCACGCGGCTGCGAGCTGACCGCGAACAGGGCGCGATAGTACTCGAAGTGCGCGGCGCACAGGAACAGGTTGCTGAGCAGCACGGCCCAGCCATAGATCGCCGATGTCGAGCCCCAGCCCTGCAGCGGCACGTCCCAGTACCACACGCAGAAGGAGACCGGCAGGCACACGACCAGCGCCAGCGGCGTGTAGAAGCCGAACAGCACGCATACTCCCGCCAGCAGCTCGATCGTCTTGGTGATGTCGAACATATGGCTGTCGAGCAGCGCCTTGATCAGCTCGGTGCTGAGCGGCTGGTCGCCCATGGGCTGCGGGAACAGGTACACGAAATGATTGAGACCGGCCGGGATCATCCACGCCGCGAATACCAGGCGCACGAACCAGACGGCATATTTCATAGAGCCCGCTCCCCCCGGATCTGCTCTCGCTGACCGTCAGCTTAGTCCTCGCGCGGCGATTGTAAATGGCCGCGCGCTCGCGTCGGCAGCCTACCAGTGGAAGCCCGCCTCGACGGCCCGCTTTTCGGCCGGCGTCGTCGCGCGCCCGAGCACTGCATTCCTGTGCGGGAAGCGGCCGAAACGGGCGATCATCCGGGAATGGCTGCGCGCGAAGGGCCAGCCGAAGCGGGGGCCGAGCCTCGCGAAATAGGCGAGCGAAAGGCGTTGGTCCCGGATCGCCTCGCTGTGCATCAGGGGAAGCGCGATGAACTGCCGCTCAGCGCCCTTCAGCCGCTTGTCCCAGCCGCGTTGCATGATGCCGCTCGTGATGGCCCGCGCCAGCGGATCGGTCGCGAAGGCGAGCGGGCTGCCGCGATGAATATTGCGGGGGATCTGGTCGAACAGCAGCACCGCGGCGCGCGCGGTGAGCGGATCGCCGAGGAACTCGCGCGCGGGTCGCCCCCGCAGCATCGCCCAGTCGTGCGCGAAGCGCCGCCGCAGTTCGTCGTCGATCACCGGCGACGAGCGGAACCAGTCCGCCGGATCCAGCGTGTGAAACCAGAAGTGGAGCAGTTCCGCCGCCCAGCGGCGCCGGGCGGCCGTCAAGCTCAGCCTGCCCGAGTGTAGGGCACGAAGTCCGTCAGGCCGACCACGCCGGTCAGGCTGCCGGTGAACTTGTCGTAGGTCCAGAGGCGGTCGGAGCTGCACAGCCGGGTGGGCAGCATCCGGTCGAGCTGTTCGACATCGGTCGAGCGCAGTTTTGCCGGATCGACCGCGCGCGACACGTAGATCGTGTCGCCGGCCCTGAAGACGACGCCCATGCCGTCGATCACCCGCAAGGCATCGGGCCGCGCAGAGACGATGTTGATGCACTTGACCGGGGTACCGGCCGTGCGGGAGCCGATCAAAAGCGCCAGCTGGGCGTCGCCCCTTTCGGTGACCGACTTGGCCGAAGCTGCGAACGGCGCAATCGCCAGGGCCGCGCTGCCAAGGAGCAGGGCGAGGATCCTCATCGCGGTTCCTTCGCTCAACCGTTCTTCGTGTAGGGCACGAAGTCCTGCAGGAACAGCGCACCGGTCGTGAAGCCGTCGTAGCGATCGATCGTGCGCATGACGTCCTGCACGCACAGGCGGCTCGGGCTGAAGCGGTCCATCACCACCGCGTCGTTCCGGCGCAGCATTTGCGGATCGGCGGGACGGGCGACATAAATGGTCTTTCCCGCGTCATACACGAGCGCCACCTCGTCGATGACCTGCATCTTCGTGCTGCTGCCCAGCGTGTCGATGCAGCTGACGGGTTTGCCGGCGGTGCGCCCCTCGAGCATGCGCGCAAGGCGTGCCTCGCCGGCTTCGGATGTCCGGGAAGCCGTGGCCGCGGATGCCGCGAGCGCCAAGGCCGCGCCGGCGAGGACAAGGGCAAGGGTCTTCATAACCGTTCCTCCTCACGCTGCCATAAGCCACCGCCAATGAACTAAGGCTGACCCGTCCCTCAGTTGACGCTGCCGTCCCCGGGCGCCGGCAGGTCACCCGGTCCGACTTCGCGGTTGCCGTGTTCGGCAGGGTCGCCCTGGAGGACGAAGCGCCTGTCGCAATAGCCGCAATCGACGTAGCCCTTCTCGTCGATCTCCATGTACACGCGCGGATGGCCGAGCGCCGCCGGGCGATAATTCTCGCCCCCGCGGATGTCGCCGGCGCCGTCGCACCAAACGTGGCGCGTTTCCACCGGCGTGATTTCGGGCGTGAAGCGATCGGGCGTGAGCGTCATGGCTTGCCGATATCGCCGCGGGCGAAACGGCGCAACATCGAACGCTCGGCGCGTCAGTTGAATTGAACGGTCACGACCATGACCCCGGTATAGACACCGGGCGTTTGCGCCGCGCCGACGTGCAAGGTCCCTCCGACCCAGAAGGTGGCGTTGCCGCTGGCGTCGCTGATCGTGTAGTCAAAGCCATTGCCCTTGGCGATCGGGCTGAGGCCGCTGACGCCGAGCGACATCGTGTCGAGCGTCATCGTCGCCCCGCCGGGCCCGGCCAGGGTGACCGGCGCGATGTCGGTGCTCTTGAGCTTCAATCGCTGGTTCCTCACGCCTCGGATGGCAAACGCTGCCGCCTTGCAGGTGCCGCTGTGCACCAGCGTTCCCGTGGTTGTGCACGTGGCCGTTGCCGAAGGCGACATGACCACGGTGCCGGCCGTCGCTGCCACGGCGATGCTGCCGAAATCCATGTCCGACGTCTTGACGATGGAACCTGGTGTCAGGACGATGGCGCTGGAATTGGCGGAGGCGGTCCTGCTTTGGGCCGAAGCCTGCTGCGGGACGAGGAGGCAAGCCGTCGCGGCCAGTAACGCGCACAGCGCTGCGCGAAAGTGGCGCGCCTCGCCCATTCTTGGGCGAAGCAAGCGGATGATCCCAGGTCCCATGAATGCGGGCCTAGCCCATCGCTCGACAGCGGTTGGTTGCCCGGCATGGTTAACGGCGAGGTAACGTTCACCGGATCTTCACCGCCATTGCCGGGTCGTGAACTGAACCGTAAAGGCGCTCGCCATGAGCGAGAACGGCGCCGCCATCAGCATCCGCGATTTGGTGAAGGAATATGCCGCCCAAGGCGACGAGCCGCCCAAGCTCGCGCTGAAGGGCGTGAGCTTCGACGTGCCGCAGGGCGGCATCTTCGGCCTGCTCGGCCCCAACGGCGCCGGCAAATCGACGCTGATCAACATCATGGCCGGGCTGGTGATGAAGACCAGCGGCACGATCGAGGTCTGGGGCCACGACATCGACCGCGACATGCGCAACGCCAAGCTCTCCATCGGCATCGTGCCGCAGGAGATCGTGTTCGACCCGTTCTTCACGCCCTTCGAGGTGCTGGAGAACCAGGGCGGCATGTACGGCATCGCCAAGCACCTGCGCCGCTCCGACGAGCTGCTGCGCGCCGTGCATCTCGCCGACAAGCGCGACGCCTATTCGCGCACGCTGTCGGGCGGCATGAAGCGGCGGCTGCTGATCGCCAAGGCGATGGTCCATGCGCCGCCGATCCTGGTGCTCGACGAGCCTACGGCCGGCGTCGATGTCGAGCTGCGCCGGCAGCTATGGGAGCTCGTCGGCGAGCTCAACGCCGAGGGCGTGACGGTGGTCCTGACCACCCATTATCTCGAGGAAGCCGAGCAATTGTGCGATCGGATCGCGATCATCAATCACGGGCAGCTGATCGCCAACAAGCCGACCCGCGAGCTGGTCGGAACGATCGGCGAGAAGATCGTCTCGATCACCGTCGAGCGCGACGTGACCGAGGCGCCGAGCAGCCCCTCGTTCATCAAGAGCGAGATGACCGGCGAGCGGACCATCGAGGTGACTTACGACAAGAGCAAGGTCACCGCGGGCCAGGTCCTCGGCCTGGTGCGCGACCAGGGCTTCGTCATCGAGGACGTAACCACCCGCGAGGCCGATCTCGAGGACGTGTTCGTGCAGCTCACCAGCGGGGCGGTCACTCACGCGTGAGCTTGCCGCGCCGGCCGCTTGCGGCCATGACGCGCGCATGACAGCACATACTTGCGACGTGCTCATCATCGGCTCGGGCGCCGCCGGCCTCACGGCCGCGCTGACGCTGGCGCAGGAGCGCACGGTGACGGTACTCGCGAAAGGCCCGCTGACCGGTGGCTCGACCGCGTGGGCGCAGGGCGGGATCGCCGCGGTGCTCGATGCCGGCGATACCTTCGAGGACCACATCCGCGACACGATGGTCGCGGGCGCCGGGCTCAACCGGCGCGAGACGGTCGAGTTCGTCATCGAGCGTGCCCCGCGGGCGATCGCGCGCCTGGTCGAGCTGGGCGTCCCGTTCAATACCGAAGGCGCCGAACTCCATCTCACTCGCGAAGGAGGGCACTCGCACCGTCGCATCGTCCATGTCGCCGATGCCACGGGCTGGGCGGTCGAGGCGGCGTTGCTCAAGGCGGCGGAAGCGCATCCGAACATAACGCTGCTGCCGGACAAGACCTGCATCGACCTTGTCACCGGCCGCAACGAGGAGCGCTATTCGGGCTCGGGCCGCGTCTGGGGTGCCTACGCGCTCGATGCGGCGACGGGCCGGGTCGACGTGTACCGCGCGCGGGCGACGGTGATGGCTTCGGGCGGAGCGGGCCGCGTCTACCGCTTCTCGACCGCGCCGAGCGGCGCGACCGGCGACGGCATCGCGATGGCGTGGCGTGCGGGCTGCCGCGTCTCCAACATGGAGATGATGCAGTTTCACCCGACCTGCCTCTACAACCTCGAGGTCAAGAACTTCCTCATTACCGAAGCGGTGCGCGGGGAAGGCGGGCAGCTGAAGCATCCCGAGACCGGTCATCGCTTCATGCCCGATTACGACCCGCGCGCCGAGCTGGCGCCGCGCGATATCGTGGCGCGCGCGATCGACGACCAGATCAAGCGTTTCGGCCTCGATTACGTCCACCTCGACATCAGCCACATGCCGGCCGATTTCGTGAAGGAGCATTTTCCGACCATCCACGAGAAGCTGCTCGGCCTCGGGATCGACATGACGAAAGAGCCGATCCCGGTCGTCCCGGCGCAGCACTACACCTGCGGCGGCATCTGCATCGGCCTCGACGCCCGCACGGATTTGCCGGGCCTGTGGGCCGCGGGCGAGTGTACCGAGAGCGGCCTTCACGGCGCCAATCGCCTCGCCTCCAATTCCCTCCTCGAATGCTTCGTCTTCGGCGAGGCGGCCGCGCGCGACATCCTCGACTGCTGGGACAAGCTCTACGACCCGCCGGCGATCCGCGAGTGGGACGAAAGCCGGGTGACCGATTCCGACGAGGAAGTAGTCATCAAGCAGAACTGGACCGAGATCCGCCGCTTCATGTGGAACTACGTCGGCATCGTGCGGACCACCAAGCGCCTCGAGCGCGCGCAGCACCGGATCAACATGCTCTACGGCGAGATCGAGGACTATTACGGCCATTTCCGGGTCACCACCGACCTCATCGAGCTGCGCAACCTGCTGCAATGCGCCGACCTCATCGTGAAGAGCGCGCTCAAGCGCCACGAGAGCCGCGGGCTGCACTACATCCTCGATTATCCCGATCTTGACCTGGTCGCGCGCGATACGGTGCTGGTGCCATAGGACCCCTAGGCACGCGGCGCGAAGCTCTCCGCGATCACCAGTCGGCCTTCGCCGCTGTTGTCGATTCGCAAGTCCTTGATCGCCTGGTATTCGGGTGAATCGTACCACCCTCTCGCCGCTTCGACCGAGGCAAACCGCAGGACGATTGTGGTTGGCGGAGCGTCGCCTTCGATCGATAGCGAGTTGTAATCGGCGGCCAGCACTTCGGCCCCGTGGGCGCTGAGCGTCGCCCTGACGACCTCGAGATACTTCTTCATGCCGTCCGGGTCGGTCACCCGGTAGTTCGCGATAACGTATCCTGCCATGATGCCTGGTCCTTTCGCTGCGCGCCCGCTGGATCACGGCGACAAGCTAGCCTGCTCGTGGTGCTGCATCGCCTCCTCGACTGGTCCGAGCGCATGGACCCACCAGCGCCAGGCTCCGATAATGGCCAGTGCGCTGACCGCCGCCATGGCCGCCGTGAACAGGAAGAACGCAGCCGCGCCCATCGGCTCGTAATAGCGGTCGAGCCAGCCGGCGAGAAAATAGGCGCAGGCCTGCGATGCCCGATACATCGCCATCATCATCGAGACGACCGAGGGCGGGGAATCGCGCGAGACCAGCGCCCCGATCGGCGGCTCGATCAACGCGCCGTAGCTGAAATCCTGCAGCACGTAGAAGCTGAGCCACAGGCCGAGCGGAGTGATCGGCAATCGGGCAATGCCGAAAGCGAACAGCCATGCCAGCGCGACGCCCGAGGCGCCGAGGGCGAACTTGGTCACGTCGCCCCAGTCGCGGCCCCTTCGCTGCAGCGCCAAAGCCAGGCGGTTGCCCAGCCACACGCCGGTAATCGTCGCCAGTCCGTCGAAGATGCCGATCCACGTAACCGGCGCCTCGAAGCCGAGGATCGTGCGGTCCACGTGACTATCCGCCCAGACGTACATGATCCCGTACGACTGGTTGGTGACCGTGTAGTAGAGCATGTAGGGCCCGAACAGCAGCAAAAGGATCGCGCCGACTCGCCGCCATTCGCCGCGCGTCAGGCGGACCTTCGGGCCGCGTTCGGAGATCGTGTCGGGCGGCAGGTGGCGGCGGCCGAGGAGGTAAGTCGCCAGACCGATCAGCATGCCGATGCCGGCGGCGCCGAACCCCCAGTGCCACGATACCTTCTCGCCGAGCGTGCCGATCACCAGCGGCGCCACGAGGGCGCCGATGTTGAGCGTGATGAGATAAACCCCGAACGCGCGCGTGCGCCGCTCGTCCTCCGCCGAATAGAGCAGCCCCACTTGCGCCATCATGTTGCCGAGCAGGCAGCCCGCGCCGAGGATCAGGAGCGTGAGCGCGCCGAGGAAGAGCACCTCGCTGGCCATCGCGAGGTGCCCGGCGGCCATCAGCAGGCAGCCGATGGTGACCGTACGCGTCCGTCCCAGCACGCGATCGCCGAGCCATGCCCCGACGAGCGGCGTGAGGTAGACCATTCCCGAATAGAGGCCATAGGTCTGCGCCGCGAACGCGAGGTCGGTCAGCTTGCCGACCACCGCTTCGAGACCGGAGCGGAACGCCTCCAGCCCGAGCACGTGGCGGGCGTGCTCCGGGAGCAGCAGGTACTTGGTCATGTAAAGCAGCAGGATCGCCTGCATCCCGTAGAACGAGAAGCGCTCCCACATCTCGGTCGTGGCGAGAACCGTCAGGCCGCGCGGATGGCCGAACAGGTCGGCCGATCGCGGGTCTTGCTCGGTTCCCTCAGGCACGGCCGCGCCCCTCCCGAAGAGCGGGTGCGATCCTGCCGTCAACTTGCCCGCGAAATCGATTTCGGTCCAACGAAAATGAGGGCCGCGCACGGCGGCAACAATGGGCTATAAGCCTCTCCGAATCCGCTGGCATGGGGGAGAGGACCTGTGGCGCAGAGGCCTGGAGCGAAGAGGGATTTCGACGCTGTCATCGTCGGTGCGGGCTTTGCGGGGCTCTACATGCTGCACAAGCTGCGCGGTGTGGGGCTGACTGCGCACGTCTTCGAAGCCGGAGACGACGTAGGCGGCACGTGGTACTGGAACCGCTATCCGGGCGCTCGCTGCGATGTCGAGAGCATGGAGTACAGCTATTCGTTCGACCAAGAGCTCGAACAGGAGTGGCACTGGAGCGAGCGTTACGCGACGCAGCCGGAGATCCTGCGCTATGTCCAGCACGTCGCCGACCGCTTCGACCTCAGGCGCGACATCAGCTTCTCGACACGGGTGAGCGCGGCGACGTTCGACGAAACGAGCGAACTGTGGACAGTTGCAACCGACCGCGGCGAGAGCGTTACGGCGCGTTACTGCATCATGGCGACCGGTTGCCTCTCGACGCCCAACCGACCCGACATCCCGGGCCTCGATGATTTCGAAGGCGGCGTCTACCAGACGGGGCTTTGGCCGCACGAGGGCGTCGACTTTGCGGGGCAGCGCGTGGCGGTGGTCGGCACCGGATCGAGCGCGATCCAGGCGATCCCGGTGATCGCCCGCGACGCCGCGCAGGTGACGGTGCTCCAGCGCACGCCGAACTACGTCGCCCCGGCGCACAACCACCCGATGAGCGCCGAGTACGAGGCTGACTTCAAGGCCAACTACCGCGAGCGGCGACGGCAGATGCGGCAAGGCTATTTCGGCGCCATCGCCCACGGCAACCCGTCGAGCGCACCGTCGATGTCGGTCAGCGAGGCCGAGCGCACGGCGCTTTATGAGGAAGGCTGGCAGCAGGGCGGCCTGGGCATTCTAGGCGCCTTTCCCGACCTCTTGTTCGACCGCGCGGGCAATGAGACGCTCGCCGAGTTCGTCCGCCGCAAGGTACGCGAGATAGTGCACGACACCGAGGTCGCCGAGCTGCTGTGCCCGAAGGACCACCCGGTCGGCTCGAAGCGGATGTGCATCGACACCGGTTATTTCGAGACTTTCAACCGCGACAACGTGACCCTGGTCGATCTCAACGCCGAGCCGCTCGAGCGCATCACGGCGCACGGCCTGAAGACCGCGAAGCGCGAGTTCGCGCTCGACTCCATCGTCCTCGCCACCGGCTTCGACGCGATCACCGGCGCGCTGGCGAAGATCGCCATCACCGGGCGCGCCGGGCGCACGCTGGCGCAGAAGTGGGCGAACGGGCCTCAGGCCTACCTCGGGCTGATGCCGGAGGGCTTTCCCAACCTGTTCCTGATCACCGGGCCGGGCAGCCCCTCGGTGCTGTCGAACATGATGGTCTCGATCGAGCAGCACGTCGAATGGATCGGGGAGTGCCTGGAAGTGCTTGGTGGCCGGACCGTGGAGGCAACGGGGGAAGCCGAGCGAGCGTGGGTCGAGCACGTCAATGCCGTCGCGGCGCCGACGGTCTATCCCGATGCCAGGAGCTGGTACACCGGCGCCAACATACCGGGAAAGCCGCGCAGCTTCATGGCCTACATCGGCGGGGTGCCGCGGTACCGCGCGATATCCGAGGCCATCGCGCAGGAGGGCTATCCCGGCTTCGCCATCGACGGCGAGGCGACCCCGCCGCCGGGGGATTTCTTCGCTCTGATGGCGCCGCCCCGGAAGGCCGAGGCGGCTTGACGGGATGCGATCCGTAACATTGCCGATGACGCGGGGACGCGGACGAGCGCCACATGCGCCGTGGAGGCTGGGATGAGCAGATTGCACAGCGAACGGCACAACATCGGCCGCATCGGCTGGCTGAGGGCAGCGGTGCTCGGCGCCAACGACGGGATCGTCTCGACCTCGAGCCTCATCGTCGGCGTGGCCGCTGCCGCGGCCGGCAAATCGGAGGTCATGCTCGCCGGCTTTGCCGGTCTTGCGGCAGGGGCTCTTTCGATGGCGGCGGGCGAGTATGTGTCGGTCAGCTCGCAGGCGGATACGGAAGCGGCCGATCTCGCCCGCGAGCGGCGCGAGCTGGCGGACATGCCGGACCTCGAGCTCGACGAGCTGACGGCGATCTATCGTAATCGCGGACTTACACCCGAGCTGGCGCGCGAGGTCGCCCGGCAGTTGACGGCCAAGGATGCCCTCGCCGCCCACGCGCGGGACGAGTTGGCGATCTCAGAGCTGACAGCGGCGCGACCGCTGCAGGCGGCGATGGCTTCCGCTGCGACGTTTTCGGTCGGTGCCGCGCTGCCTTTGGTCGCCGCCTGGGCCGCCCCTTTGCCGGTTTTGCCGATCGGCGTCACCGCGGCCTCGCTGGCTTTCCTCGCGATGCTGGGCGCGCTCGGCGCTCGCGCCGGCGGAGCCTCGCTCGTCAAAGGCGTCCTGCGCGTGGTCTTCTGGGGTGCACTGGCGATGGCGGTGACCGCCGGCGTCGGCAGGTTCTTCGGCACCACCGTGTAGCGCTTGGCGAATCTCACACGGCGCTGGGAATTGGCCTACCCGATGTGCAGCAGGTGCCCGACGAAGATCAGTACGATCGCGCCGACGATCGAGGCGATGAAACCGGCGCGGTGGAATTCGCGCGCGCCGCGGCTGGTGACGAGCCCGGCCAGAAGCGAGCCACCGATGCCGAGGAGCAGGGTGGCGAGCCAGCCCATGGGGACAGGCCCGGGATAGAAGAAACGGGCAAGGACGCCGACGATCAGGCCGACAATGATGGCTGAAAGCACGTTGAGCATGGCTGACTCTCCCTTGCGACCGGGCCGCAATCTAGCCTGGTGGGAGGGTTGCGCAAGCGGGACGCCGACGACGGGCCCGTTGGAATCTCGTAAATAAGAATTATTCGCATTAGCGGTTGACCATTTGCGAGTTTCTCGCAATAGCGCTCTCGAAAATCAATGAGGGCCTTTACCGTGACTTCTGCTTCTCTCCGTCCCGCTCCTGCCGCGGGAGCCCTGCTTGCCGTCCTGGCGACAGCGTTCCTGCCGGGTGTCGCCCATGCGGCGGACGAAGTGGCGGCGGCAGGGGCCGGCGACGGCGGCCCGGAGATCGTCGTCGAGGGCGAACGGCTCAAGGACGCCAACCCCCATGCCGACCGGCAGGCGCCATACAAGGTGAACCGCTCGGGCGACAGCCGCTTTACCGAGCCGGTGCGGGATACGCCCAAGTCGCTCACCGTGATCCCGAAGGAAGTCATCCAGGACCAGGGGGCGACGAGCTTCCGCGAGCTTGCCCGGACCACGCCGGGCGTGACGCTGGGAACCGGCGAGGGCGGCAACGCCTTCGGGGACCGCATTTTCATCCGCGGGTTCGAGGCGAGGAACGACGTCTATATCGACGGGCAGCGCGATCCCGGCGTGTCCAGCCGCGAGATCTTCGCCGTCGAGCAGGTCGAAATCGTCAAGGGCCCGTCGAGCGCCTTCATGGGTCGCGGCACCACCGGCGGCTCGGTCGGGCTCGAATCCAAAAAGGCCCGGACCGCCGGCGACTTCGTCGTCGGCGAGCTGACCGGCGGCTCCTCCGCCATGGCCCGCGCCACTATCGATGCGAATTACCAGCTGGCGCCCGGCGTGGCGCTGAGGGTTAATGGCCTCTACCACACGGGCGGGACTCCCGGGCGCGACCACGTCGACAACGAACGGTGGGGCGCGGCAGCGGCGGTGACGTGGAGGCTGTCGCCGACGCTCTCGCTCGACGCCGACTACTACTACCTGCGCACGAACGGGATGAGCGATTACGGCCACCCGTTCGATCCGGCGACGCTCGAGCCGTACAAGGTCGATCCGGACAATTTCTACGGCGCGGTCGGCCGCGATTTTCTCAAGAACGGCGCCGATATCGCTACCGGCGCGATCGAATGGCATCCATCGAGCGAAGTCAAGCTGCGCAGCCAGACCCGCTATGGCGAGGTTACCAACCGTTACGTCGTCAGCGTGCCGCGCGCGCCGCGGGTGGTGGCGAACGATCCGGTCGACCTCGCCGCCGGGTTCATGCCGGGCGAGCTGGTGGTCGACACCGGCACCGCGCAACGCGACGCCGTCACCAGGTACCTCGGCAACATCACCACTATGAACCTCGATTTCGCTAGCGGCGCGGTCCGCCACGAGGTCGTCCTCGGCGGGGAGTTCAGCCGGGAAAAGGTGACCAACCTGCGCTATGCCTTCCCGGCCTTCATCGAGACGGACCAGGGCAACCAGGTCGGCGTGCCGAGCGGCTTCACCCGCGACCTGTTCAATCCCGATCCGGTCCTGGGTTTCAAGATCCCAGCGGTGGTCGATCCGACGGTGCCGCCGGCCACCACCAAGGTCGACAGCTGGTCGGCGTTCGCGCTCGACACGCTCAAGTTCGGCGAGAGGTGGCAGTTGCTGCTCGGCGCGCGCTACGACACTTTCGATATCCGCGCGAAGGGCGAAACCCGGGGCACGCCGTACGACGTCGAATCGAACGTCGATTTTCTCAACTTCCAGGCGAGCCTTCTCTACAAGCCGGTCGAGGCGGTCAGTCTCTACGCCAGCTTCGCCACGAGCGCGAACCCCAGCGGCGAGCAGCTCGATTCCACCAGCCCGACCTACGGCGGCGTGGTCGGCGTCGAGGACTTGCAACCCGAGCACAACAAGGCGTGGGAGCTCGGCGCCAAGTGGGAAGCCGCCGGCGGTCACCTGCTGCTGACCGCCGCCGCCTTCCGCATCGACAAAACCGATGCCCGCGAGAACCAGGGCAACAATGTCTTTGTCGACGTCGGCAAGCTGCGCAGCCAGGGCTTCGAGCTCGGCGTCAGCGGAAACCTGACCAGCCGCCTGGCGCTGTTCGGCGGCTACACGTTCCTCGACGCCAAGATCGTCGCCAGCGCCGATCCGGCGATCGTCGGCCGGCGTTTCGCCAACGTGCCGCGGCACAGCTTCGCCCTGCTCGCCAACTACGCCGTGACGAAACGGCTCATGCTCGGCGGGCAGGCGACCTACCGCAGCCGCATCTTCGGCGGCACGCTGGACGCCAACGGCAATTCGGTGCCTGGTTACTGGAAGTTCGATCTCGTCGGCCGTTACCGCCTGGACAATCGGATCGAGCTTCGCGCCAACGTGACCAACCTTACCGACAAGCGCTACTACGATGCGATCTACCGCTCGGGCGCGCCGTTCAGCTATGTTGCCCCCGGGCGCCAGGCGACCGCGAGCGTGACGGTCACGCTGTAGGAGAGCCGGCGATGCTGCTGACCATTCCCGGGGTGCTCCCTCACGAAGACGCGCTGGCGCTGCGCGAAGAAGTCCTCGCGGCAGAATGGGTCGACGGCAACGCCACAAGCGGCGCCGGCTCGGCGAGCGTCAAGAAGAACCGCCAGCTTCCCGAGCAGGGTGCCGCGACCCAGGCGGCGCAGGCGCAGGTCACCGCGGCGCTGATGGCAAACGCCGCGTTCCTCTCGGCGGCGTTGCCGCATTCGGTCTTCCCGCCGCTGTTCAACCGCTACGGCGAGGGCGAGGAATTCGGCCTCCACGTCGACAACGCGATCCGCTTCCACGGCCCCACCGGCGCGCGCATCCGCACCGACCTGTCGGCCACGCTGTTCCTCACCGAGCCGGAGGACTACGACGGCGGCGAGCTCGAGATCGAAGGCAGCTTCGGCACGCTCTCGTACAAGCTCCCGGCGGGACAAATGGTGCTTTACCCGTCGACCAGTCTCCACCGCGTGACGCCGGTCACGCGGGGCGAGCGGGTCAGCTGCTTCTTCTGGCTGCAGTCGCTGGTCGCCGATCACGCCGCGCGCGAGATGCTCTATGACCTCGACCAGAGCGTCCAGGCGCTCACCGCCGAGCGCGGCAAGACAGACCGCGAGGTGCTGCGGCTGACCGCGGTCTACCACAACCTCGTGCGCCGCTGGGCCGAGGCCTGATTCGGACATTGTGTTGCCGCTTAGGCGGCTTCGAGGAAGCAAGATTCCACCGCCGGATTCGATTGCTTCAAACCCGGCGGGGGACAAAAATATTTTTGGAGAACTCATTTTGACTCTTGCGCATCGCACGGGCCGAGATTTCCCCACGCGTCGCGGCGTATTGTCTGGGCAACACACCTCGCGATCGGCGCTTAAGCCGGCCTTAACCCTCTTGCGCGCGAGTCCCGGTCGATTCACAATGTGTAGTGGTCGGGTTGCGGGGGACACCCACAAGACCTAGATTCCGTCGGTGGCCGGAGCGGCCTTCCGAGATGGCGGGGTCCGGTCGTTGACGGGGTTCCGCGCGCCCTTCTGGGGACAAATACGGGAAAAGTTTTTCCCGCGTACGACAGGTGAATTGATAGGGTGCGGCAGCGCCCAATTGATTCGAACAGATGCGGAACATCTGCTATGAAAGGGTGTTCCGCCAGGGCAATGAATCGGGGGCAGGACGACCATGGAATTTCGCAGCGGGGATGAAACGGCAATGGGTCTCGATCTGGCAGACACGGCGACCGCCGGCGGCACCGAAACCAAGCCCGCGGCGAAGAAAAAAGTCGAACAGGCGGCGGTGACGATGGACAGGAAAGACGGCGGCGACACTCTGGTCGTGGAGCAGGCCGCGGCTGAAGCCATGGCCGAAGCGCTCAAGGTCGCCGCCCAAAGCGAACCCGGTCCGGAGGTCGATTCGAAAGCCGTCCGCGCGCGCCGCTTCAATGTGAAGACCGATGCCGCGCGCGACGACCTGCTGACCGATTTCGGCAAGGACACGCTGAACGATCGCTACCTGCTGCCGGGTGAAAGCTACCAGGACCTGTTTGCCCGCGTCGCCGACGCTTACGCCGACGACGAAGAGCACGCCCAGCGGCTCTACGACTACATCAGCCGCCTGTGGTTCATGCCGGCAACGCCGGTGCTGTCGAACGGCGGCACCGGACGCGGCCTGCCGATCAGCTGCTATCTCAACTCGGTCGACGACAGCCTCGAAGGCATCGTCGGCACCTGGAACGAGAACGTGTGGCTGGCGAGCCGCGGCGGCGGCATCGGCACATACTGGGGCAACGTGCGCGGGATCGGCGAGCCGGTGGGCCTCAACGGCAAGACCAGCGGCATCATTCCGTTCGTGCGCGTGATGGACAGCCTGACGCTGGCGATCAGCCAAGGCTCGCTGCGGCGCGGTTCGGCCGCCTGCTACCTCGATATCAGCCACCCGGAAATCGAGGAGTTCCTCGAGATCCGCAAGCCGAGCGGCGACTTCAACCGCAAGGCCCTCAACCTGCACCATGGTGTGCTGGTCAGTGACGCCTTCATGGAAGCGGTCCGCGCCGGCGCCGAATGGAACCTCACGAGCCCGAAGGACGGCAGCGTGCGCGCCACGGTCGATGCGCGCAGCCTGTTCCAGAAGCTGGTCGAGACCCGGCTTGCGACCGGCGAGCCGTACATCGTCTTCTCCGACACCGTGAACCGGATGATGCCCAAGCATCACCGCGACCTCGGGCTCAAGGTCTCGACCTCGAACCTGTGCTCGGAAATCACCCTGCCCACGGGTCGCGACCATCTGGGCAACGACCGCACCGCCGTATGCTGCCTGTCCTCGCTCAACCTCGAGACTTGGGAGCAGTGGAGCACCGACAAGCGCTTCATCGAGGACGTAATGCGCTTCCTCGACAACGTGCTGCAGGACTACATCGACCGCGCGCCGGACGAGATGGCCCGCGCCAAGTATTCCGCCGCGCGCGAGCGCAGCGTTGGCATGGGCGTGATGGGCTTCCACTCGTTCCTCCAGATGAAGGGCATCGGCTTCGAAAGCCCGATGGCCAAGGTCTGGAACCTGAAGATGTTCAAGCACATCGCCGCCGCCGCCAACGAGGCCAGCATGGTCCTCGCGCAAGAACGCGGCGCGTGCCCCGACGCCGAGGAGCAGGGCGTGATGGAGCGCTTCAGCTGCAAGATGGCGATTGCGCCGACCGCCTCGATCAGCATCATCTGCGGCGGGACCAGCGCCTGCATCGAGCCGATCCCGGCCAACATCTACACCCACAAGACCCTGTCCGGCAGCTTCGTGGTCAAGAACCCGTACCTGCAGAAGCTGCTCGCTTCGAAGAGCAAGGATTCGACCGCGGTGTGGAACTCCATCCTCGAGCGCGGCGGCTCGGTCCAGCATCTCGACTTCCTCTCGCCGGAGGAAAAGGCGGTCTACAAGACCAGCTTCGAGATCGACCAGCGCTGGCTGCTCGAATTCGCCGCCGACCGCGCGCCGTTCATCGACCAGGCGCAGAGCCTCAACCTGTTCATCCCGGCCGACGTCGACAAGTGGGACCTGATGATGCTGCACTTCCAGGCGTGGGAGAAGGGCATCAAGTCGCTCTACTACTTGCGCTCGAAGAGCGTGCAGCGCGCAGGCTTCGCGGGCGGCGTCGAGGCGGACAACACCTCCGACCTGCCGAAAATCGAGCTAAGCGCGGGGCAGAGCACCGACTACGACGAGTGCCTGGCTTGCCAGTAGGACTGCTCGTTACACCTTGATCCCGACCGGAATGGCAGGGACGATTGGCTGCCCGCCGGTCACGCGGCCGCTCAGCCCTGCTGCTCGTCTTCCTCGAACAGCATGGCGTTCGCGCCGGTGGCGCTGAGGCGTACCTGGTTGCCTTCGACATCGGCGACGAGGCCCATCGAGATGTAGCGGTGGCGCGGCTCGGGCATGCCGGCGGCCTGCTCCATCTGCTGTTGCGACTGCTCGCCGACATCCTCGCCCTGGTCCATCTGCGCGGTCGAATCGCTCTTGCTGAGGACGATCCGATCGCCCTTGACGCAGTCGACCGTGCCGACATGGACACCGTCGGCGCCGATCACTTCCATGTGCTCGCGGATTGCGTTTGCGTCGGGCATGAGTAGTCTCCTTCGTCTGGGGTTGCCATTCGCCAACGCACGGGCGCGCGAAAGGATGCAGGCCGCCAAACAAGTGGCGGCGGGAGAGGAGGCGAGCCGAATGAACCGTGGGCTGTTTCGCGCGCTGGCGGTGTCGCCGCTGCTCATTCTTGCCGCCTGCGCCCGGCAGAGCGCCGAGGTGGTCAGCCACGCGCCCGACACGCCGGGCTTCCTGCTCGGCCTGTGGCACGGCTTCATCTTTCCGTGGGACTGGATCGGCTCACTGTTCGATCCACGCATTGCCGTCTATGCCGTGCCCAACAACGGCGGGTGGTACGATTTCGGTTATTTCCTCGGTATAACGCTGCTCGGCGGCGGGTCGTGGTTCGGCTCGAAGCGGCGCAGCCGGTCGTGATCCGGCGATGGAGGCTCGCATGAGGCATGAAAGCTTGGTACCGGCATCTCTCGGCATCGCGGCCGCCGCGCTGGCGCTGTCGGCTCCCGCCGCGGCACGGACGATCCGGGGCTGGGAAGTCGGGCGGAACCGCGACTTTTGCATGATGCAATCATCGTTCCAGGACAACGTGACGCTGGCCTTCGTCTGGCATCCGCAGAGCGGCGAACTGGGCTTCATGGCTGCCGGCGAGGGTTGGACGGAACTGGTCGGCCAGCAGGGCAAGCCGGCGACGATCGAGATCACTTTCGATGGCGGCGTGCCGCCGGCCGACTGGATCGACGAAGGCGCCCACGTGGTGCTGATGCCGGATCGTGAAGGTGTCGTCGGCGGCTGGGGCAGCGAGCACAGCGACGAGCTGGCGAACGCGGCCACCCACGCCACCGGGGTGACCGTGCGGGTGGGCAAGCGCGATCTCGGCAGCTTCGACCTTTCAGGCGTTCCCGCCGCCTATCGCGAGCTGATGCGTTGCGGTAAGCAATTCGCACCCGACCAAGCTTCACGCTGAGTCCAAGCGGCGAAAGTCTAACGGCTTTTCGGGTCCCGGTTCGTCGCGAAAGGGCGCGGTTGGTGGTAAAATCTTTACCATTCCGCCCGTAAACCGCGGCTCATGAGTGCGCCGATCATCAGGGCCAGGAAGTACCACGGCATGTCCGACCTCGGGCTGTCGCGTTACATCGTGCTTTACACCACGCAGCTCGGGTGGGTGCTGCTCGGGGTCTGGTTCCTGCGCAACGCCTACTGGCCATCCAGCTGTCAGCCGCGCACGATCATCGACGTGTATTCCTGCTCCATGCGGTTGCCCGAGAACCGGCACTTCATCGAAACGGCGCTGTTCACTTGGCTGTGGTCGACGCCGATCCTGCTGCTGCTCGACGTCTCCCGCCGCTACCGCGCCTGGCTGGACCGCCGCTCGCGCTGACGGGCGGAGGACATGGCCTGACGACTTGTCGCAAAGCTCTTGGCGGCTAATCTGCCGTCAGGGACTCCACTGCCAAGGTTCAGGCGTGACCGGCTCATCGCTCGACGCAATCGGCACTATTGGCGAGTTTGCCGCCGGCGGCGCGGTAGCCGCCTTTGCGATCCGGCTGCTGATCCAAGGGCTTCGGAACCTTCGCGCGCGCGTCGAGAGGGCCGATCCGCCCGGCGCGACAAGCCCCGGGACGCCGCCGTGGAAAGACGATACTGCCGAACCGTCGGACGCACGCGTCATGGGCGAGGCCCTGTTCGGCAGCTTCCTGGGAGGCTGGGCAGGCGCCTACTATGTCCATGCGCTGGCTTTCCTCAAAGATCCGCGGGATAAGCCTCTGGCTCGCCCTCGTTGCCTTTGCTCCCGCTCTTTGGGCCGTGATGCAGCTAGGCAGCGATCCCTTGCCGGGTGAGCCGAGGCCGGACGATGAGACAAGCGTCAAAGCGTGGTGGGGCTTCGTTGCAGCCCTCGTCCCTCTGATCATTGCCGCCCCAAAGTTCTGTCGCTGAACGGCAGCCGCTACTTCCCGAGCGGCACGGACTCGTCGTCCGCAGCCGGTTCGGATTCGTCGCCCTGCTGCTGAGCGAAGCCGTGTTCCTTGCGGCCGTGCGCGTCGCGGGCGGTCGGCTTGTCGGCCGGCTCGGGATCGGCCATGCCTTGCCTCTCCTTCGGCTGAGCGCGAGCGCGCGCCTCGTCCTCGCGCGGGCCGGTGCGCGGCGGCTCGCCCGGCGCCTGGTGGGGACTCTGGGTGACTGTGCGTGAATCGTCGGGTTCGTATTCGCCCATGGCTACTTCCTTTCGGTCTCGATGTCGGGCGAGACCATGGCGCCGTCCTTGGAAGTCTCGTCGACCCGCTCCGGCTGGATGCGGGTATCCCACTCGACCGTCGGATGGGCGGCGTCGGGGGTGTTGTCGCCCTCGCGATCCTCGATGCTGTCGGTCGGGTAGAGCCCGGGCTGCACTGCGTTGTCGGGCGTATCGGCGAGATCGTGCTGCTGCACCTCGCGGTCCTTGACCGCGTCGGCCGGGGCCTCGCCTGTCTTGCGTTCGGCCATGATCCTGCTCTCCTTTACCGGGAGCAACCGCCTGAAAGGCAGCCCGTTCCTGCGTCTGCGACGGGCCGCTCGTCGCATTCGCGGGTTTTCCCCAACCGAGAGCCCCGCAGCGTTTCCGCTCGGCGCGCCAAAGGCATAGCGTGCAAGGTTCGGACGTCGCGCGCGGGGGCACGCGAGTCGGTTGTTGCCACCCGGACTCACTCGCCCCAAATATGCGCGCAAGCGTCTCGGAATCATTGGAAAATCCGCCCTCGATGCGCTATATGTTGGGGGTTTCGTTAACCGGAGACACAAGATGCCGCTGCTCGAAGCCCGCAAGACCTACAAGCCCTTCGAATACCCGTGGGCCTACGAGTTCTGGAAGCGCCAGCAGCAGATCCACTGGATGGCGGAAGAAGTGCCGCTGGGCGAGGATTGCCGCGACTGGGCGCAGAAGCTCTCCGACCACGAGCGCAACCTGCTGACTCAGATCTTCCGGTTCTTCACCCAGGCCGACGTCGAAGTGCAGGATTGCTATCACGAGAAATACGGCCGCGTGTTCAAACCGACCGAGATCAAGATGATGCTCGCCGCCTTCTCCAACATGGAGACGGTGCACATCGCCGCCTACAGCCACCTGCTCGACACGATCGGCATGCCGGAAAGCGAATATGGCATGTTCCTCGAGTACGAGGAGATGCGCGCTAAGCATGATTACCTGCAACAGTTCGGCGTCGACAGCGACGAAGACATCGCCCGCACCCTGGCCGCGTTCGGCGGCTTCACCGAAGGCATGCAGCTGTTCGCCAGCTTCGCCATGCTGATGAACTTCCCGCGCTTCAATAAGATGAAAGGCATGGGCCAGATCATCAGCTGGAGCGTGCGTGACGAGAGCCTTCACTGCGAAGGCATCACCCGCCTGTTCCACGCCTTCGTCAAGGAACGCAACTGCCTCACAAAGGCGGTCAAGGAAGATATCATCGACATCTGCCAGAAGACGGTGCGGCTGGAAGACGCCTTCATCGACCTCGCGTTCGAGGCCGGCCCGGTACCGGGGATGAGCGCCAAGGAGATCAAGAAGTACATCCGCTATATCGCCGACTGGCGCCTCGGCCAGCTCGGCCTGCCGGCAATCTACATGGTCGACGACCACCCGCTCCCGTGGCTCACCCCGCTCTTGAACGGCGTCGAGCACGCCAACTTCTTCGAAACCCGCGCCACCGAATACTCGAAAGCCGCCACCCGCGGGAACTGGCAGGATGTCTGGGCCAGCTTCGACCAGCGCCAGAAGGCGAAAGCCACGGCCGCCAACGAGGCGGACGAGGAAGGGCCGGGATTGTTCGAGGATAGCGCTGCGAGTGTGGCGGCGGAGTAGCTGCATCTGTTGGATGGCGCGAGTACAGAACAGATGTGGAACATTTTGGGCTTCATGCGCAGTGCGTCCAATCGCAATTCGCTCGCACAGAGGCGGGCATGATCGACGTACGAGCTCTGGCAAATGAGATCTTGGATCGGTTGATTCTCAGTCGAGAGATGTCACCAATATGGCGTTCAACAAGATCGCCGCCACCGCGATGAATCAACAGCCCTCGGTCGACAGCCGCTCGTCGCGCACCTCAGTCTGATCCAGATCGCGCGGGCGAGGAAGTTTGAGATTATTTTCGCCGATTCACCGTGGCAGTTCCAGAACTGCACCGGCAAGGTCGCTCCCCAGCGCAGGCGGCTAGACCGCTACGCCACGTTCAGCTTCTCCACGCCCGCGACATCATTGATCTTGCTCGACAGCAGGATGTCGCCGCCATCGCTCAGCGAGATCAGACCGCGGTCGAACTTTCAGTGGGCGGGGCCGGACAGGGTGAAGCCGTTATTTTGGGTGATGAAAACGCGAGCCTGCAGGGGTGACACACTGTGACCCTGGCCGTGCGTCGTTTTACACCCGGTCACCGCCAGAAGTGCCACGCAACCGTCAGGGCCACCAGCGCGGCGATCGCGGCCCACGCGGCGAGGGCGTGGTCGCCGCTACCCGGCTTCTTCGGCGGTTTCGGCTTCTTGCGCGGGTCGTGGCCGAAATCCTGCGGACGGGTCCATTTCTTCGGCTTGCGGCGGAAGGGAACCACGTTGTCGTCATCGCGGCGGGGCATGGCCTTTCTCTGTCGCATCGCGGGCGGCTCGCGCAAGCCCTCGTGAGCCTTGCCGGCGCCGTTGCACCATTGGCCGCGCCGGGCAGGGCGCAAGGAGGCGATCGTTGCCGACCAATTTCTTAGCTCTGCTCTTGCCTTCCGCTGCTGCCGCGTCATGATGCGCATCAGGGGAATCACATGGAAAAACAGCAGCTTCTGATGACCTGCGAGAAGTGCGGCTCGACCAGGGTGACGCGCGACGCCTGGGCGGAATGGGGGGAGGACGAGCAAGCCTGGGTCCTCGGCACCGTGTTCGACCACGCGTTCTGCCACGCCTGCGAGCGCAAGACCCGCATCGTCGAGCGGACGCGCGGCGAATAGCCCCGGCACCGCTGCGACTCACGTCCAGCCGCGCAAATCGCGCGGCCAGCCGCTTCGGGGTGCGGGAACCAGTTCACATGGCCGTCAGATCTGCGCTATATAACGGCGCGTCGATCGGGGCCGGGAATGAGGGTGGCGCTCGATCGAGGGATCGAATCGGGTGCGCATATGAGTGAGGATTATCGCCCCCAGGGCCGATACGCGCTGGCCTTCGGGCAGGACGCCATCACCGTCGAGTTGGAGGTGTCGGACCGCGCTGACGCGCTCGCCCAGGCGCAGAAGCTGGTCAAGGCCGGCCGTCCGGCAACACTCTACGAGGACGGCGTGCCGCTCGCCCAGTTGAGCTATTCGCCGGCTGGCTTCTGGACCGTCTCGGAAGAGGGCACGCGCGTCGCCTGATCGCCATCGGTCGTCAGCGGCTCGGGCTGCGCGGCGTCACCGGTGAAGATGAACCGCGCCACCTCGATCAGGCGCTTGGCTTTCTTGAATGCGTTGCTCTGCAGATCTTCGATCGCCTCGCCGGCGACGTCTATCTCACCCACCACACTGTTGTTCAACGTCCCGGTACTCGCGCTTGGCAGGCGCCCCCAACGCCGGCCTGGAAAACGAGGGGGTAGGGACCCCCAAGGCGTTTCTTGCTCTTCGCGCTAAGGGCGGCGCGGAAGGGGTAAGCGCAGCCGGTGCGGTAAATGACTAACTTGGATTAATCTGAGTTGTTCCCTCGGCTCGTCGCATTTATCCACCGGCTGCCGTGGAACGCCCTTCGTCACCGGCCGATGAACATGAAACCCACAGCCGCCATGATGCAACCGACCGCCGCGAGGAAGCGCCAGGAGATCGGCTGGCCCAGCACGACCACCATGAACACCCCGAACACCGTCAGCGCGATCGCCTCCTGGGCGATCTTGAGCTGGGCGGGCGTCCACCCGCCTTCGTAGCCGAGGCGGTTGGCCGGGACGGCAAGCGTGTATTCGACCCCGGCGAGCAGCCAGCTGATGAGGATCACCCAGCCGATCGGCCGCGCCTCGGCCGCCGCCGGGCCTCCCTTGAGGTGCCAGTACCACGCGCTGGTCATGAAGATGTTGGACAGGGTCAGCAGCAGGAGAGTGGGCATGGGCGCTTCCTGCGACGGCGAGGCGTGGTGGGCAAGGGGTGGCTCGATGGCGTGGTGGAGGATTTGAAGCGCGACACCTGCCGGTCGGTGCTAGTCTGAGAGCGCGTCAGGGAGGGGTGACATGCCGCTCGACAGCCAATTCGCCGGCTCCATTCCGGCGCTCTACGAGGAATGCCTGGTGCCGGTGCTGTTCGCGCCTTACGCCCAGGACCTTGTCCGGCGCGCCGCTGCCCTGCGGCCGCACGCCGTGCTCGAGCTGGCGGCCGGGACCGGCGCGGTCAGCTGGATGCTCGCGCAGGCGCTGCCCGAAGCGCGGATCTTCGCGACGGACCTCAACCCGGCAATGCTCGAGGTCGCCGCAGCGCGAGGGTGGGCGGACAACCTCTCGTTCGAGCAGGCCGACGCGCAGGCGCTGGCGTTTCCGACAGCGGCGTTCGACCTCGTGCTCGCGCAGTTCGGGGCGATGTTCTTCCCCGACAAGGTGGACGCCTACCGCCAGGTGCGCCGGGTGCTCGCGCCGGGCGGCGCGTTCCTGTTCAACGTCTGGGCCGAGCTCGAGGCAAACAACGGAAGCGAGGCCATCCACTACGCGGTTCGCGAAGCGGTGCCGGAGCCCAGGCCCGATTTCATCGCGCGCACGCCGTTCGGCTATCACGACGGGAAGCGGATCGAATGGGAGCTGCACCAGGCCGGCTTCGCCGACGTTTCGATCGAGCGGGTCGGGCTCACCAGCCCCCCCGGCTCCGCGCTGGCGCTCGCGCGCGGGATGTGCCTCGGCAGCCCGCTGGCGAACGAGCTCGCCGCGCACCCGGACGAGCTGAGGGATGCGGCGCTGGCAGCCGCGATCGACGCGGCGGAGCGAGCGGAGGCTGGCGGCGCGCTCAGCATGGCCGCCCTGGTGCTGACGGCGCGCTAACTCGCTCGGTTCAGACCGCGCCGAGCTCGCGGCCGAGGCGTTCGCGCAGGCGATGGATCGCGCTCGGGTGCATCGCAAACCGCGCCCGCCACGCCTTGTCGAGGCGGGTGATGCGGGCATGGAAGCGCTCGGTGCGGCGGATCAGTTCCTGGGTGTCCGGCCCGAGCCTGTCGAGCGTCTCGGGCTTGCTCGGCGGTTGCGAGGCCGGCAGGCGGCCGTGTTGGCGCAACTGGAATTCACTGAGCTCACCGGCGAAGTAGGCGCGCTGGTTCAGCAGCCATGCAATGGAATGCATCATCCGCGTGGTCGTTCTCAGCGCCTCGCATGACAGCGCTACGCGGGCGAGATCTTCGTCCTCGCCGGCGATGTCGAGCCGGCCGGAGAGATCGAACGCGGCGCGCGCTTCGTCGGCGAGCAAGAGGGCCTCGCGGTACAGCGATTCGATGATCGTCGGGCTGAGGTCCGCAGTTTCGGCCATCGTTGTCGCGCAACGGCTAACGCAATCCGGCGGTTCCTTGCCAGAGCGGTAACCTTAGTTTTCCCGCCTCGCGTCGCCCTGTCCCGCCGGGGCACGAAAATGGCGAGCGGGAATCAGGCGATAATATCGGGCGTCAGGTAGTCCTCGATGATGGCGATCTGGTCCTTGAGGCGCAGCTTGCGCTTCTTCATTCGGGCGATCTGCAGCTGATCCTGCCCGTCCGCCAGGCTGAGGGCGTATATGGCGGCGTCGAGATCGCGGTGCTCGGTCTTGAGCAGGGCCAGGCGGCGCCGCATCTCCTCTTCATCCAACGGAGTGACACCTTTCGAATGAACGACTTGCCCGCGTAATGTCGTCCTCGGCCCACGTTTCGCCGAGCGCGTAATTGCCGTTTTAAGAGGATTGTGTTTTTATGACAATCGCGCGGCCAGGCCGCCAACCTGAGTCGCGCCGCAGGGGGGTCGTAAGAACACCCAAGGCAAACCAGGAGAACGCCCTATGGAAGCCTCGCACGTCGCCGCCCTTCAGGCCAAGCACGCGGGACTGGAAGCCCAGCTTCGTGATGAACTCAGCCGACCGGCACCCGATGATGCGATCCTCCAGACGATCAAGAAGCAAAAGCTGCGAATCAAGGAAGAACTCGCGCAGATTTGACCTTCCTGACCGTCATTCCCGACGGGAGGTAACGTTGCCAATGAGCGGGCGGATGCGATAGGCGATTCCGCATGTCTGCCGCTGCCGCCGCCCGCTCGATCCTGACCCAGCTGCACGAGCTGATGGCCTCGCGCATCAGCGCGCAGGGCAAGCTCAACCAGGTGGTCGACATCATCGGCGAGGCGCTCGATACCGAGGTCTGCTCGATCTACCTCCTGCGCGAAGGCATGCTCGAGCTCTATGCCACGCGCGGCCTCAACCAGAGCGCGGTTCACGTCACCAAGCTCGCCATCGGCTCCGGCCTCACCGGCACCATCGCGCAGAACATCGAGACGCTGAACCTCGCCGAGGCGACCGCCCATCCCGAGTTCCAGTATCGGCCCGAAACCGGCGAGGAAAAATTCCATTCGTTCGCGGGCGTGCCGATCGTCCGCCGCGAACGGGCGATCGGCGTCCTCACGGTCCAGCATGCCGATCCACGCCGCTATGAGGACGTCGAGATCGAGGCGTTGCAGACGGTCGCGATGGTCCTCGCCGAGTTGATCCACAACGCCGGGCTGGTCGACGATGAATCGCCCGGCACCCTGTCGGCCAACCACACGGGCCAGGAAGTGCTCGACGGCCTGCAGTTGGTAAAGGGTCTCGCGCTCGGGCAGGCGGTGTTTCACCAGCCGCGCATCACCATCGAGCAGACCGTGGCCGAGGACATCGAGGCCGAGCGTCAGCGGGTCTACCTCGCCTTCGACAAGATGCGCGAGCAGATCGACCATATGGCCGGGCAGGCCGAATTCGGCGTCGGCGGTGAGCACGACGAGGTCCTCGAGACCTACAAGATGTTCGCTTACGACGAGGGCTGGGGCCGGCGCATCAACGAAGCGATCGATTCGGGCCTCACCGCCGAGGCGGCGATCGAGCGCGTCCAGCAGCGCACCCGCATGCGCATGCGCGAGATCGACGATCCGCTGCTCGCTGACCGCATGCACGATCTCGAGGACCTCTCGAACCGGCTGCTCAGGATCGTTTCCGGCCAGCTCGGGACGGCCGCCAGCGTCGGTTTGCGGGGGGATTCGATCCTCATCGCCAAGAATCTCGGTCCAGCGGAGCTGCTCGAGTACGACAAGCGCAAATTGAAGGGGGTGGTGCTCGAGGAAGGAAGCCTCACCGCTCACGTGGTCATTGTCGCAAGGGCGATGGGCGTGCCGGTGCTCGGCCGCGTGCGCAACGCAAGGGGGCTCATCCGCGAGGGCGACACGCTGCTGCTCGACGGCGATTTCGCCAAGCTCACGGTGCGCCCGTCCCAGGGGGTGCTTGACGCGTTCGAAGCGCGCTTCGCCCAGAAGCGCGAGCGACAGGCGGCCTACGCCAAGCTGCGCGACGTCGAGCCGTTCACGCGGGACGGGGTTCGCATCCAGGTGATGATGAACGCCGGGCTGCGCGACGACATACCGATGCTCAGCCTCACCGGTGCCGACGGCATTGGCCTGTTCCGCACAGAGTTCCAGTTCCTCGTCTCGGCCGCCCTGCCGCAACGCGACCGGCAGATGCGGCTTTATCGCGACGTGCTCGAGGCCGCGGGCGACAAGCCTGTCGTGTTCCGCACGGTCGATATCGGAGGCGACAAGTCGCTGCCGTACCTCGAAAGCGACATCAGCCGCGCGGACGAGAACCCGGCGATGGGGTGGCGCGCGCTGCGCCTGGCGCTGGAGCGTGAGGGCCTGCTCAAGGTGCAGGCGCGCTCGCTGCTCGAGGCGGCCAGCGGAAAGACCCTCAACGTGATGTTCCCGATGGTATCCGAGCCATGGGAATTCGATGCGGGAAAGAAGGTCTTCGACAGGCAGATCGCCTATCTCAAGGGGCAGAAGCGCAAGCTGCCCGAGGCCATCAACTATGGCGTCATGCTCGAGGTGCCCTCGCTCGCCGAGATGCTCGACGTCCTGCTGCCGAAGCTCTCTTTCATCTCCATCGGCACCAACGACCTCACCCAGTTCCTGTTCGCGGCCGACCGCGGCAATCCCAAGCTTGCCGAGCGCTACGACTGGCTGAGCCCGGCGATTTTGCGATTCCTTGCCCGGGTCGTGCAATCGACGGCCGGCCATCAAGTCCAGCTTGCCGTGTGCGGCGAAATGGGCGGGCGACGGCTGGAGGCGCTGGCGTTGATCGGCCTCGGCATTCGCCGCTTGTCGATCACGCCGGCGGCGGTCGGCCCGATCAAGGAGCTGGTCCGGAAGATCGATACCGGCGAGATCGAGGCGGCGATGAAGCGCTGGCTGGCCTCGCCCCCGCCGGACATGCGGGTGGCGCTGTTCGACTGGGCGGTGGAGCACGAAATTGACGTGGATTAACGCGCGACACGAGCCTGACGCGCGACGAGCCGTGTTGACTTGCCTCGGCCGGGCCAGTCTTTAGGGTGCCAACGGGGTTCGCACGACGCGACCATGCCGCATAGCGGAAGCGGAATGGACGACAACGACATCACAACCGGATTGCAGGCGCCGAACGACATCGGCGAACAGTTGCGCACCGCGCGCGAGGCGCGCGGCCTCTCGCTTGAACAGGTCGCGGCCGAAACGCGGATTCCGCAGCGCCACCTCGTGGCGATCGAGGCCAACGACTTCGCGAAACTGCCCGGCCGGACATATGCCGTGGGGTTCACGCGAACCTATGCCAAGATGCTCGGCCTCGACACAGACGAAGCCGCGTCGCTCGTGCGCGCCGAGCTCGATGCGCAAAGCGACGATGGCTATCGCCAGACGAGCTTCGAGCCTGGCGATCCGGCGCGCGTGCCGTCGCGGGCCCTCGGCTGGTTCGCGGCGCTCGCGGTGGTCCTGCTCATCGCCGGCGTGTTCTTCTTCTTCCGGACCATGTTCGCCCCCGCCGGGGATTTGCCGTCACTGCTCGACCAGCAAAGGGCGGCGCAGGTTGCAGCCGCCAGAACCGGCGCGGCCCCGGCTCCTGCCGCGCCCACCGCACCTGGCGGACCGATAACGCTGACCGCGCAGGCGCAAGGAATCTGGATCAAGGTCTACGATGGCCAGGGCAAGACGCTGTTTGAGAAGCTGATGGACCAGGGCGAGAGCTTCACGGTCCCGGCGGACGCGCCAAATCCGATGCTCTGGACCGGCAGGCCCGATGCCTTGGCGATCACGGTCGGGGGCAAGGCGATACCGCGGCTGGCCGATCACCAGACGGTGATGAAGGATGTGCCGCTGACGCCCGAAGCGCTGAGCGCCCGTGCCGGCGTGGCCAAGTCGCCGGCGGTCCAGCAGCCGACCGTGCCGGCACCGGCGAAGCCGGCTGCAAGCGCAACGCGAAAGCCGACAGCACCTCCGGCGGCGGCCGCGTCATCGCCGACGCCATCCTCCGCTGCGCCGGCCACGCCGGGACCGGCTCCGGCCGCTTCGCCCACAGCTTAGGGCTTGCGCAAACTCGACAAGCGAATCCCCGGTTGGCACAACGAATGGGCGCCGTTCAGCCGAGGTTCGCCCGCGCCGCGCAAACGTGCTCCCGAACGACAAAAGGAGGGAATTTTCCGATGAGCTTCAACCGATGGCAGGCCTCGCGCACGGTCCTTGCGACGCTGGTGCTTGCCGGCGGAATCCTTGCAGCCGCAACGCCCGCTTCGGCGCAAAGCGACGATTCGCGGCTGCGCAAGATCGAGTCCCAGATAAAGGCGCTCCAGCGCAAGGTGTTTCCGGGTCCCGACGGGAAGTTCTTCGCGCCGGAAGTGGACACCGCGGCCGCCGGGACGCAGCAGCCGGTCCAGGCGCAGCCGGTGGGCACTCCCGCGGCCAGTGCGTTGACCGACGTGCTCGCACGCCTCGATGCCATCGAAACCCAGCTCAGGCAGCTCACCGCGCACAGCGAGGTGGCCGACAACGCGCAAACGCAGCTCGAGAAGCGTGTCGCCGCGCTCGAAGCGCAGGGCGCTTCCGCCTCGCCGCCGGACTCGGTCGCGCCCGCTCCGGAGCAGCCGACCGGTGTCATTCCCGTGCCTGGAGATGCGAAGCTTGCATCCCAGGCGAAATCGGCGGCCACGAAGACCGCTGGAGCGCCGAGCACGGATCGCCTGGCGAGAGTTCGGGCGGTCGTGAAGCCGCAGACGGATGACGCTGGCGACGACGAGTACAGCTATGGATTTCACCTTTGGCAGGCGGGGCTCTACCCGGAAGCCGAGCAGCAGCTTAAGCTGTTCATCGACAAGTACCCGAACCATCGGGAGATCAGTTACGGACGCAACCTGCTCGGCCGGGCCTATCTAGACGACGGGCAGCCGAAGGCGGCAGCTTCGTATTTCCTGGAGAACTACCAGAAGGATCCGGGGGGCGCGCGCGCGGCCGACAGCCTGCTGTTTCTTTCAGAAGCGATGATTGCCCTGAAGGACAACACGCGCGCCTGCCGGGCGCTCGCCGAGTTCGGCGCCAAGTATCCTTCGCTCGCAACCGGGCGGTTGCAGGATCAGTATGACAAGGACCGCAAGCAAGCCGGCTGCAAATGACGCGGTAACCTCCGACCAGGCGGCCCGCTTCGCTGCCGAGATCGAGCGGCTGTGGCCCGGGGGTGGAAAGCTCGGACTGGCAGTCTCGGGCGGACCCGACAGCCTCGCGTTGCTGCTGCTGGCCGATGCCGCAATCCAGGGCCGCATCGCTGTCGCCACCGTCGATCATGGGCTTCGGCCGGAGGCGGCTGAAGAGTGCGAGATGGTCGCGCGCATCTGTGCCGAGCGAAACATCCCGTGCGAGGTACTGACCGTCGAGGTCCGCGACGGCAACCTTCAGGCCGCGGCCCGCGGCGCCCGCTACGCCGCCCTCGGCGACTGGGCGACGCGCATGGGGCTGGCGGCACTGGCCACGGCCCATCACGCCGACGACCAGGCCGAAACGCTGGTCATGCGGCTGAACCGCGCGAGTGGTCTGGGCGGGCTGGCAGGCGTGCGATCCCGCGGGGTCATCCCCGGCACCACCGTGCCCCTGATCCGCCCGCTGCTTGCCTGGCGGCGAGGTGAGCTGGCCTCGCTCGTCGCGCGCGCCGGGCTGCAGCCGGCCCAGGACCCCAGCAACGCGAACGATTGCTACGATCGCGTTCGCATCCGCAAGGCACTCGCCGCGGCTGACTGGCTCGACGCCGGGGCCGTGGCAGCAAGCGCAGCGCATCTGGGAGATGCCGAAGAGGCGATCGAGTGGATCCTCGAGCGCGTCTGGGCCGAGAACGTCGCCATCTTCGACGCCGGGCTGCGGTACTTGCCCGGTGCTCCCAAGGCCGTGGCGCTGCGCGTCGTATCGCGCATCATTGCGGGTTTCGGCCGGTCGCCGCGCGGGGCCGCCGTTGCCAGGCTGGTCGAGGATCTCCAGGCCGGATTGGGCGGCAACGTTGCCGGCGTCGCGGCGAGCATCGAAGGCGGCGAATGGGTCTTCCGCCCGGAGCGCGCGCGCCGCAGCTAGGTCCCGATCAGCGTGTCGCCCAGTCCGGCGTGCCTGCCGCGGGTTATGATCACGCGGTCACCCTTCGCCGCGATCGGATAGAGCTTCTGCATGAAGCCGTTGGGAGCACCGATGCAGCCGTGGCTGGCCCAGCCAAGTTCGACCGCATGGCCGCCGTGGATAGCCACGCCGTCCCAGGTCAGGCGCAACGACCACGGCATCGGCGCGTCGCCGTATTTTTCCGAGATGTTGTGCCGCTCTTTCGTCAGGATCGGGAAGGTGCCGAGAGGCGTGGGATGCTCGTCGGTCCCAAGCAGCACTGCGGTGGCCCCGATCTCGTAGCCGTCGCGGAATACGGACAGCACGCGTGCATCAAGGTCCACGGTGATCACCAACGGACCGTCGGGAACGCCCTTGTCGTTCCAGAACCACTGGCCGTACTTGATCGGACCGTCGATGGCCAGAATGCGCTTGATAACGAATGGCGCGTCGCGATCGGGCTGTGCGGCGGCGGGCGTTTGCGGAACGATTCCAACCGCACTCGGCACGCTTTGAGGCGTACCTGCGCGTTCCGCAGCGAAGTGACGCTCGGCGGGCCGCGCGATCGCTTCCAGCGTGCGCTCCGAGGCGACGGCCGTGCCGAACACGAGCAGCACGCCGAGCGTCGCTCCGCCGATCCATTTCACTGCCGGGCGCATGCCATGGATAATGCCAAATTAACCGGATAGTGCCACCCCTCGCGCAATCCCTCGTCCCGATGCGAGACGCCCGGCACGATCGGTTAACGCTCAGCCATGCGCGCCGAAGAGGTTGGCGATCGCGGTCGAGATGCGAAGCGTCAGGGCATAGGCGCGCTCGATCGGGTCGATGTAGGTCTGTCGCAGACCTTCGTAGCTTTCGTCCTGCCGCTCCGGGTAATCGGTCGGTTCGGTCAGCGCAAAATCGGTGATGCGCGGAAAATCGGTCGGAAATGCGCGACGCAATTGCGCCAGAGCATCGTCGATCCGCAGCGTGAAAACCATCTCGAGCACGTCGTTGCGACTGATGTCGTTCGCGCGGCTGAAGGCCGGGATCGAGACGGCGCGCAGGAACATGTGCTGGAAAAGTGCCAGCCGCAGCGAATGGAGCACGCCGATGAGCCGGCGAACGCTTTCGCGTTCCGGCCTTGAGGCTTCGCCGGGAATGAGGTTCAGCAGGCGATGGAGCTTGAGCGCGTCGATCCTCAGGCGCGACGACAGGCGGCGGAACACGCCCACCCGATCGTCCTTGATCAGATGTTCGGCCAATGCTTCGCAGGCGGTCGAGAGATGGCTCTCCGCACCGCGATAGGGCCTGCTCGCCCAGAAGGCGGAATTGAATAATTCGCCATAGGCGGCAACCGTCTTGATGCTGGCGAGCGCTTCGGCGCCGCGTACGAGGTCGACGAGCTGACGCCCGCGCGCGCTTTCGCCGAGCAACGCGGCAATGTCCTCGTAATTACCCTCGGCCGCGGTGCCGAAACCGGCGATCACGTTCACCGGGTAGCCGAGCTGCTGCAGGATTGCGTTGTGCGGGATCGCGCGGATCTGTCGCAGCGTCATGTCCCTTTCACCGGCAAGGTCGCTCTGCCGGCGCGAAACGCGGCTGCCGGTCGGATTGAGCAGACCAAGGCCGAAGGCGGTCACCGCGCGAGCATATGTGCGGCTCTCGAGGTTCGCGACCTGGTAGTCGCGGATGGCCCGGTAGAAATCGAGGCTCAGGTCGGTGCGACTATAGAACGGGTCGGGCGGTGCATCGATGTCGGCCTCGTTCGGGTGCAAGGCGGCGATCCGGCTGAGCGTGGCCAGCGCCAGCTCGGCCGTGTCGAAAAACAGGTAGCCGTCGCCGCCCTGGAAGCTGACTTCGGGCTCCAGGCGGATGCTGGCCCGCGTGAAGCGCCGGCGAGCCCATGGACTGAGCGCCCAATCGAGCCGCTGGCTCATCCCCGCGGGATGCGCGCCGCGACCCATGCTTTCGCCGTGGGTATTGAAGATCAGCGCCGCAACGTCGGTAAGCCCGTTTGCGGCCATCGCGTCGGCGAGGCGCCCCTGCAGCCTCTCGATGGCGAGGCTGGCGGGTATCTGGCCGACAAAGCGCCCGGCGTCGGAAAAGCCGGTTTCGATCGACACCCGGCCTCGCCTGCGGGCGTAGGCTTGGTATTCTTTCTCGGCGAGAAGCGCATCGAGGAAACGGCCGCCGTGCTCAAGCGCCGTCTCGGTTTCCATCAGCGGCGAGACGTCGACCTTGTCCTCGATCCCGAACATGCGAGCGAAATATAATGCGGCGAGGACGGTGGCGGGCTGCTCGCACTCCGCAACCAGCATGCGGATCGGCGCATCTGCATCGACGTGATGGAGGATTTGCGCCATCGCCAGGAACTGGCGGATCGCCGTGCTGCTCTCGATCGCCAGCGCGGCGAAATTGGAGCGATGCGGTTGCACCTTTTCGATCGCCTCCCGCAAGTCGACGATCGCTCCCTTGGTCGCGAGATCGAGCTCTCCCGTTGGGTCGATCCGTCGGCGGATCGCGTTGTGCAACTGCTTCGAGTTCACCCGAAAATGAATCCACCCCATGCCGAGCCCGTCGGCGCGCATGGCGGCGGCAAGCGTCTTGAACCGGACGGCGCGGTCGGGGGCGACATGGCGGACCTCGGCCTCGAGCCGGTGGATGATCGCTTGCAGCGAAAGCAGCTTGTGCGGGTTGTCGGCCGTCAGGCGATTGGCCGCACGGGAAAGCGCGTCGGGTTGCGAAAGATCGACGGCAAAATCGTCCGCGCGTTCGCGCGCATATTCGCTCGCAGCGCGCAATTCCTCGAGCAGCGGGTGCCGCGGATCGATCGCTTCCAGCGCTGAGACATATCGCGCCAGCCGCTCGGCTTTCTCGGCGAGGCGGAAGCTGACCGAATCGTACCATTCGATATCGGTTCGCCCGTCCATGTCATAGCCGACCCAGGTGGCGAAGCGGAACGGCAGCGGCGCGAAGGCGTGCCACGAATCCGGCCAGCGCTCATGAGCCGTCTGCAGCAGCGTGGCGACAATCCTGTCCCGCGCGTCCTGCGCGTGGCCGATGGCACGCATCGCCCGGGCGTGCTCGAAGGCGAGGGTGATTGCCGGCCGCTCGCCAGCCGCCTCGCACTTGGCGCGCGTGATCTCGCCCGCGCCGCTTGCCGCTTCGGCAACCGCGTCCGCTTGCACGGGCGGCAGGAGGAATGTCGGGTGGGCTGTGAATACGGCGTGCAGTTGCGGGGCTTCCCAGCGCCTTCGAAACTCACCGAAGTCACGATCTTCATCCTGCAGCTGAGTTGCGAGGGCCGCGACAGACACAGCCGGATCAACCGGCTCGACGAGGCTGCGCAATCGCCGGGCGCGGCGGACCAGCGCCTCGCATTCGATTTCCGCGATGAGCTCTTCGCAATCGTCGAGCGTGAGTTCGCCCGCTTCGATCCGGCGCGAAAGGTCGAGCGAAAGCTGGAAGACTGGGTTGAAGAGCGGAGTTTCTTCGGTGCGCCGGTGCAGCGCCTGCAAGCGATCGAGCAGGTCGCCGACGGTCTTCATCCGGAGAGGCGGCTCGCGCGCCGCGCCGCCTCGGCGATCGCGACATAATCGGGTGGGCCCTTGCCCGCGACCCAGCTGCCGCCGACGCAGAGCACCGCCTCGAGCGCCAGCCAGTCGGGAACCATCGATTCGCTGATCCCGCCCGTCGGGCAGAACCGCACTTTGCCGAACGGGGCCGTCAGCGCTCGTAGCGCGGGGATTCCGCCGGAAGCCATGGCGGGGAAGAACTTGAAATGGGAAAGGCCCAGATCGAGGCCGCGCATGATGTCGCTCGCGGTTGCCACGCCCGGCAGGAACGGAACCTTTGTCGCAAGGGCGGCCAGGGCGAGGGTCTCGGTCAGTCCGGGCGAAACGATGAATTCGACTTTCGCATCGACGACCGCGTCGAGCTGGGCGTTGTTGATCACCGTCCCCGCGCCGACGATCGCCCCCTCGACCTTCTTCATTTCCCTGATTGCGTCGATCGCTGCCGGGGTGCGCAGCGTGACCTCGAGAACGCGCAATCCGCCGGAAACGAGCGCCTCGGCGAGCGGGCGCGCCTGCCTGACCTCTTCGATTTCCAGCACCGGGATGACCGGAGCGGTTCGCATGATGGAATCGATGTCGCTCATGGTCGGTGCTCGTTGGCAAATGCGGCCGCGGCGCCGTAAAGCCCCGGCTGCGGGTGGACGATCATCTTCACCGGGATACCCGCCATCATTTCGGTATAACGACCCTTGAAGCGGAATCTCTCGCCGAAGCCCGACTTCGGCAGCACTTCGCGCAGGCGCAGCCCGAGGCCGCCGGCGAGCACGACCGCGCTCGCCCCATGTGCCAGCGCGTAGTCGCCGCACACGCTGCCGAGCGAAGCGCAGAAGCGATCGACCGCGGCGACGGCGAGGCTGTCCTCGCGCGCGAGCCCGCGCTCCCAGATCGTCCGGTCGTCGGTCGGCTCCACCGGTCGCTTCTCGACGGCCGCCAAAGCCTGGTAAATCTCCCAGATCCCGGGCCCCGAGTGGACCCTCTCGGTCGAGACGCGGCGATGCTCCTTCCTCAGTTTCGCCAGCATTCGGTCGTCGATTTCGTCGAGCGGGGCGAAATCGATGTGGCCTCCCTCGGTCGACTGCACGTGATATCCGCCTGGAAAGCGGTGGAAGTGGGCGACTCCCAGGCCCGTGCCGGGGCCGACTACGGTCACCGTGCCGCGTTCCGGCAGCGGCTTGTCGGGTCCCGCGATATGGACCAGCTGCTCTTCCGGCGTTCGTGCGACCGCGTGGGCGACGGCCCCGAAATCGTTGATCAGCGTGACTTTATCGAGCCCAAGCTGCTCGTCGATCGCGTCGGTACGGAAGATCCAGCTGTTGTTGGTCATGCGGATCGTATCGCCGACGATCGGCGCAGCAATGGCAATCGAGGCCGCGCGGGGCACGGGTCCGCCGCTCGCCCGGGCGAATTCCTCCCACGCGGTCTGCAGGCTGGCATAGTCGCTCGTGTTCAGCGTGATCGGCTCGCCGAGCTCGATCCTGCCGTTGTCGATCCTCGCCCTGGCGAACCGGGCATGCGTGCCGCCAACATCGAGAGCGACGAGCTCTGTCACAGGCCCGCCTCTGCCAGCATCGCCGAAGCGCCCAGTTCGGCTTCATCGGCCATCGAGCGGAAGAACGCGAACAGCTCGCGCCCGGTGCCGCTTTCGAGCTCACGCATTTCGGCCGGCTTGCGGTCGGTGAGGCTGGCGGTCGTCGACAGCGTCCCCTCGTCCGCGGAGACGCGCACGATGTCGCCATCGTGCAGCAGGGCGAGCGGGCCCCATACGCCGTCCTTTTCCAGCGCTTCGGGGCTGACGTGGATGGCCGACGGAACCTTTCCGCTGGCGCCCGACATGCGCCCGTCGGTCACCAGCGCAACCTTGAAGCCGCGGTCCTGCACCACACCGAGCACCGGCGTCAGCTTGTGCAACTCGGGCATGCCATTGGCGCGGGGGCCCTGGAAGCGGACGACCACCACCACGTCGCGGTCGAGCTCGCCGGCAGCGAACGCCTGGGCGACGGCGGTCTGTGTTTCGAACACCCGGCAGGGTGCTTCTATCGTCCAGCGCGCGGGATCGACGGCACTGGTCTTGAAGATCGCGCGGCCGAGGTTGCCCGCGAGCAACCGCATGCCTCCGTCGGCCTGGAACGGGTTTGCGGCACCGCGCAGGATCGTTTCGTCGCCGCTCGCCCCAGGATCGCGCCACGCAAGCGCGTCGCCGTCGAGCCACGGTTCCCGGGCGAAGGCGGAAAGATCGTCCCCGAACACGGTGCTTATGTCGCGGTGGACGAGACCGGCCGCGAGCAGTTCGCGAATGACGAAGCCCAGGCCGCCGGCGGCCTGGAACGCGTTCACATCGCCGGCCCCATTTGGGTAGACGCGCGCGAGCAACGGCACCGCATGGCTCAGCTCGGCCATATCGCTCCAGTCGACGCGGATTCCCGCCGCCCTGGCGAACGCGGGAATGTGGATCGCGTCGTTGGTCGAACCGCCCGTCGCAAGCAGGCCCACGGTGGCATTGACGATCGCCCTTTCGTCGACGCATTGCGCCAGCGGCCTGAACTCGTTGCCATCGCGCGTGATCGCAGCAAGGCGGTGGACGCCGGCACGCGTCAGCGCCTGGCGCAGCGGAGTACCTGGATTGATGTAGGCCGATCCGGGAAGCGTCAGCCCCATCAGGTCGAGCATCATCAGGTTGGAATTGGCGGTGCCGTAGAACGTGCACACGCCCGGCGCGTGATAGCTCGCGGATTCGCTTTCGAGGAGCTCGGCGCGCGTCGCCTTGCCCTCTGCGTAAAGCTGGCGGACACGCTGCTTTTCCTTGTTCGCGAGCCCGCTCGGCATGGCCCCTGCGGAGAAGAACATCGTCGGCAAGTAGCCAAACCTCAGCCCGCCGATCAGCAGCCCCGGCACGATCTTGTCGCACATGCCGAGCATGGCGACGGCATCGTACATCTGGTGGCTGAGGCCGACAGCGGCCGAAAGGGCGATCACGTCGCGGCTGAACAGCGACAGCTCCATCCCGTCCATGCCCTGTGTCACACCGTCGCACATGGCCGGCGTCGACCCGGCGACCTGGGCCGTCGCCCCGACTTCTCGCGCCCACACCTTCATGAGCGGCGGATAGGCGCCAAACGGCTGATGCGAGGAAATCGTGTCGTTGTAGGCCGAGATGATGCCGATGTTCGGCCCGCGTCGAGTGGCGATCGAATCCCTGTCTTCGCCCATTGCCGCCATGCCGTGCGCCAGGTTGGAGCAGGGCAACGCGGTGTTGCGGTCGGCGTGCAGGTCGCCCTCGCGCTCCATCAGGTCGAGGTAGCGCCTGCGGCTGTCCCTCGATCGTTGGACAATTCGCTCGGTCACGCGCGCGACCGTGGGGTGGAGCTCACTCATGCCAGCTCACTCCGTCGCGCTCCGCGAGGGCGATGGCCGCGCTCGGGCCCCAGCTGCCGGCCGCGTACGGTTTCGGCTCGAGGCCCTCGCGTTGCCAAAGCGCTCGGATGGCATCGATCCAGGCCCATTGCGCTTCCACTTCGTCGCGGCGCACGAACAGGGTCTGGTCGCCTTCGATGAGATCGAGCAGCAGGCGCTCATAGGCGATGCGCCGGTGCGTGCCGGTGAACGCGTCGGGCATGGCGATGTCGAGCGGCACGGGCCGCAGCGCGATCCCGTCGCGATCGAGCCCAGGCACCTTGGCCATCAACGAGAGGGTGATGTTTTCCTCGGGCTGGATGCCGATGACGAGCCGGTTCGGTGCCATCTTGGCATTCCCGAAGATCGAGTGGGGCACCGGGCGGAACTGGACGACGATCTCGGTCACCCGTTCGTGCATCCGCTTGCCTGTGCGCAGGTAGAACGGCACGCCCTGCCAGCGCCAGTTGTCGATGTGGGCCTTGAGCGCGACGAAGGTCTCGGTTGCGCTGGTCCGCTTCAGCTCCTCGTCGTAGCCGGGCACGATCGCACCGCCCACGGCTCCGGCGCGGTACTGCCCGGTGACGCTTTCACCGGGCATGAGCGGGCGCAATGCCCGGAGGACCTTGACCTTCTCGTCGCGGACCGCGGTCGGATCGTAATTCGCGGGCGGCTCCATCGCGACGAGGGACAGGAGTTGCAGCATGTGGTTCTGCACCATGTCGCGCAAGGCGCCCGTATGATCGTAGAAATCCGCCCGGTCTTCGAGGCCGACGGTTTCGGCCACGGTGATCTGCACGTGGCCGATATGGGTTGCGTTCCACAAGGGCTCGAAGAACACGTTGGCGAACCTCAGCGCGAGCAGGTTCTGCACCGTCTCCTTGCCGAGGTAATGATCGATGCGGAAAATCCGGGCTTCCGGGAAGCACTTGGCCACCGCATCGTTGATTTCCCGGCTCGAAGCGAGATCAAGTCCGAGCGGCTTTTCCAGCCCGATGCGCACCCCCTCGCCGGCGAGATCGGCGCGCCTGAGGCCTTCGATAGTCACCTCGAACAGGCTCGGTGCGGTCGACAGGAAGATGGCCAGCGAGTCTTTCGAGCCACCTACCTGCGTGGCCAGCGAAGCGAAGCCCTCGGGATGGGTCACGTCGTTCGGCTGGTAATGCAGTCGGTTGAGAAAATCGGCCATGCCGCCGCGGCGGTCTGCCGGCAGGTATTTCTCGAGCGCCGCGCGCGCAAAGTTGCGGTACTCGGCATCGCTCATCTGCGACCGGGCCGTGCCGACGATCCGCAGCTTCTCCGGCAGCAGCTTGTCGGCGTCGAGCGCACAGAGCGACGGGAGCAACATGCGCTTGGCGAGATCGCCGGTAGCGCCGAACAGCAGCAGGGTGTCGGCGGTAAAGCTCATGCGGTCCCTCGTTTTTTCCATTGCCGTCCCGCCCATGCGTCTCAGCCGTGGCTCGTCGCAAGGGAAAATCTCGCGACATGTATGGTAGCGCTACCATCTTGTCCATTGTGGTGCGCACTTCGCCTGAACGCACGCGGTGCGCGGTTGTTTCGTCAGTCTCCCATCGCCTGTGCGACGACGCTGCGGTTGTGTGCGACATGGCGATGTTCGACGAGAAAAACGCCTTGCCAGGTGCCCAACATCATTTTCCCCTCGCTCAGGGGGATGGTGAGGCTGTTGCCGGTGAGCACCGCCTTGATGTGAGCGGGCATGTCGTCGGGCCCCTCGTCATTGTGTTCGTGTCCGCCTTCGGGCACGGCCGAGTCGAGCCAGCGCAGAAGGTCCCGACGGACGGCTGGCGAGGCATTCTCGGTGATTATCAGGCCCGCGCTGGTGTGCCGGCAGAACAGCGTCAACTGGCCGGCCGAGATACCGGTGCTGCGGATCCAGGCGTTCACCTCGTGGGTAATTTCGCGAAATCCCCTGCCGCTCGTGTCGAAGGTCAAGATGGTGAGCGATTGACGCATCGCGGTCCTATATAGGAGGAATGCTTGAACAGGGTGAATTGTTTGCCGCGCCGCCGATCGTGCCCGGCCTGCGCCTCGTGCCGGAGGCCGTTACAAGGGGGAGGGAGCGGGATTTGGAGGAGCGCATCGACGCCGCTCCCCTTGCTCCATTCCAGTTCGGCCAATGGGAAGGCAAGCGCCTGACGACGCATTACGGCTCGGGATACGATTTCAGCAGCCATCGCCTCGCACAAGCCCCGCCGTTGCCCGGCTGGCTGATCGCCTTGAGGGATGCGCTGGCTCCCCAAGTCGATGCCGATCCCGCCGCTTTCGAGGCTGCCCTGCTGATCCGTTATGATCCGGGCGCCGGCATCGGCTGGCACCGCGACCGACCTCAGTACGACAAGGTCCTCGGACTGTCGCTGAGCGCGGCTTGCGTTCTGCGCCTGCGCCGAAGGATAGGCGCGGGCTTCGAGCGCCGCCATGTCGAGCTTCCTACGCGCTCGCTCTACCTGTTGGCGGGCGAGGTGCGGCGCGAATGGGAGCATTCGATTGTCCCGACGGCCGTCACGCGACGCTCGATAACCTTGCGCACTTTGCGCTAGCCACCCAGCGTTCGTTCGATCCGCCTGTCCGGCACAAGCCAGATCAGCGCAACCAGCACGAACAGCGCCATTCCCGCGGCGGGCCACCACAGCCACGCGCCCGCAATGCCCGCCAGGTAGAACAGCGGAGAGAGTTTGCCCTTGAGGTCGCGGCCGACCGCTACGGCGAGCTTTCCGTCAGCGCCTTGCGCCGCGATGATCCGTCGTTCGAGGAGGAAGTAGGCGAGGGCGCAGGCCAGGAGGTTGACGCCATAGGTCACCGTCGGCCAGCGGGCGAACTCGTTCTCGCCCATCCAGCCGGTACTGAACGGCAGCAGCGAAAGCCAGAACAGCAGGTGCAGGTTGGCCCACAGGATGGCACCGGTGACGCGTTGCGTGACGTGGAGCATGTGGTGGTGGTTGTTCCAGTAGATGCCGACGTACACGAAGCTCAGGACATAGCTGAGGAACACCGGCCACAAGGCCCACAGGGCTGGCAGGCCGGCGTCGTGCGGCGCCTTCAGTTCGAGCACCATGATGGTGATGATGATCGCCAGCACGCCGTCGCTGAAGGCCTCGAGCCGCCTAGTGTCCATCATGACCCCCGGTATGCGTCACGCTTCTAGCGGGACCGGGGGCGGCGTGAAAAGCGGCGTTTCTCTGGACGGATGCAATACCGTGGGGCAGAAACGTCCAAGGTACTTGGAAGGGGGTTGCAGATGAAATCGGCCAGTCTCGGTCTTGTGTGGGCGCTGGCGTTACTGGCCAGCCCGGCTCACGCAGCGATTACCCAAGCGCAAACCACCGCGGGAATCGTTCAGGGCGAGGCCGTGGAAGGACTGGGCGAGTTCAAGGGCATTCCCTTTGCTCAGCCGCCGGTCGGTGATTTGCGGTGGAAGGCGCCGCAGCCCGTGCAACCCTGGCAAGGCGTGCGCAAGACCATCGCATTCGGTCCCGCGTGCATGCAGGGCGCCCAATTGCTCAAGCAGATGGGCAGCGAGCAGCCGATGTCCGAAGACTGCCTGTTCATCGACGTGTGGACGCCGGCGAACACGCCCGCCGACAAGTTGCCGGTCATCGCCTGGATCTATGGCGGGGGATTCAATTCCGGCGCCACGAGCGTGCCGATGTACGATGGGGCGAACTTCGCCAAGCAAGGCGTCGTGTTCGTCTCGATCTCGTATCGCGTCGGGCCGTTCGGCTTCCTGGCCACCCCTGCGCTCAGCGCGGAAAGCGGCCAGGGCTCCGGCAATTACGGGCTGCTGGACATGATCGCCGGTCTTAGGTGGGTGCACGACAACATCGCCCAGTTCGGCGGCGATCCTGCCAAAGTCACCGTCATGGGCCACTCCGCCGGTAGCATGGCCGTGAGCGAACTCGTCGCCTCGCCCCTGGCGAAAGGGTTGTTCCGCGGCGCCATCGCCGAAAGCGGTGCCGACTTTGCGCCGCCGGGCGAGTTCGCAGGCACCACGCAAGCCACGCTGGCGCAAGCCGAAGCCAGCGGCCAGAAATGGCTTCAGGATCTCGGCGCCAGCTCGCTGGCCGAAGCGCGGGCGATGCCGGCGGAGAAGCTCGAGGCCGCCCAGCATGCGCAGGGCGCACCGCGGTTCTTCCCGCCGCTCGACGGCTACATCCTGACCGCACCCGAATACGCGATATGGCAGCGGCAGGCGTACAATGGCGTCCCTGTCCTGATCGGCACGACCTCGGACGAGGCGGCCGTGTTCGGCGGGCGCCGGGCGGTAACGCCGGCCGATTTCGAAAAGCGGGTTCGCGACGGATACGGCGCTCAAGCGGACGCAATCCTCGCCGCCTACTCTCATGCGACCGACGTGCAGGCGACCCGCGCGTCGAAGGATCTCGCCAGCGACACGATGTTCCACTGGAACATGTTCACCTGGGCTGCGCTACAGGCGAAAAACGCCAAGGCGCCGGTCTATGCCTACTGGTTTGACCGTCCGACCGCGGCCAATCCCGACGGTTCGGGCCATGGGAGCGAGGTCCCGCTGGTGTTCGCCAACGAGGACCACCGCCCTGGCCGCCCGGCCTGGACCGACGAGGACCGATCGCTCTCCAGGGCTCTTCAGGCCTATTGGGTCAACTTCGCCAAGACCGGCGACCCGAACGGCCCTGGCCTTCCGCGCTGGCCGAAATTCCAGGCCGAGAAGGCGACCGTGATGCAGCTCGGCAAGGAAAACAAGCCGATCGCGACGCCGGTGGATTGGCGGCTGAAGGCGCTGGGCGATTACTACGCCTGGCGACGCGACGGCTCGCGCTAGGCGACTTGTCACTTCAATCTGGTAGTGACGAACTATCGGAGAGGTGCCACAATTGACCGAGTCAACAAGGGGCGGGAACGCGCCCTGGGAGTAGGATGTATGCGTTACCTCATTGCCGGTGCTCTCGCGCTGGCCCTTTTTATTCCCGCCGCGCCTACGCTGGCCCATCATTCGATGGCGATGTTCGATCAGACCAAGACCGTCACGCTGAGCGGCACGGTCAAGGAATTCCAGTGGACCAATCCACATTGCTACA
>Ga0207706_10000333_pt1 | contig 51195 bp, 43 predicted proteins | sample KBSC53metaG_FD_184318 | JGI IMG/M metagenome (GOLD analysis project Ga0207706, IMG submission 184318) | Corn rhizosphere microbial communities from Kellogg Biological Station, Michigan, USA - KBS C5-3 metaG (SPAdes) (version 2) | ecosystem: Host-associated > Plants > Roots > Rhizosphere > Soil ... | reverse complement strand
CTGCTCGGGCTTGACGGCGAGCTCGACGTGCAGCGCTAGCGTGTCGTTCGTGCGCGCGAGACGCATGCGCGTGGTGTCGAACGACATCACGTGGTCGTAGTTGGTGTCATCATTGCGCGTTTCGCCGCGGCACATGGCAAGCACCAGCGGCGTGAGCGTGAGCGCTGTTGTGGTCGCGATCCGTCGCGCCAGGCGATTCATGTGTGCCTCACAGGTCGAGCACGGCGTCGAGTCCGCGATGGACGCCCACGAGCGTCGAGACGCGGCGAATGGCAATGAGCGCGCCGTCGACATAGGGACGTGCGCTGCTTCCCGAATCGTGGCGAATGGTCAGCGTCTGATCGGGCATACCGAAGATGATCTCGGCGCTGATCACGAAGCGCGGAAGACGAATCGAATGCACCTGCGACCCCGAGAGCGTCGTACCCCGTGAGTCCCGGGGGCCAACCGTCTGGTCGATCGGTACCGTGGGCTCGGGAGCGCGCACCTTCGACAGCCGGCTCGCGAGCTCACGCGCCGTCCCGCTCGGCGCGTCCACCTTCGAGTCGTGCGCGTAGTCGACGATCTCCCACTGCGGAATCAGCCGCGCTGCCGTCTCGGCGAACTTCTGTAACAGCACGACGGTCAGGGCGAAGTTGCCGCAGGCGAGGACGCCACGATTCTGACGGCGCGCCATGACGTCGATATCGGCAAAGTCGTCATCCGTGAGGCCGGACGTGCCGACCACGACGTGGGCGCCGCTTTCCAGCGCCGCGAGGATGTTGCGCTTGGCGATGTCGGGCTTCGTGTATTCGACGAACACGTCGCACGGAACGTCCGCCAACGCCTCGGCCGCGGATCCGTAGACGGGGGAATCGAGCAGGGAGTCGTGGAGCACATCGCTGAGCCACCGCCCGCCGTGCGTACGCGAAACGGCTGACACGATGCCGACGTCCGGTTGCCTCGCGATTGCCCGTGCGAGCTCGGAGCCTGCCCAACCTGTTGCGCCGGCGAGACAAACCCGAATGGGCATGGAATGGCGTGTGGAGTGTGAAAGCCTAACGCTTTGCTGGCGGCTGCGCGGAACGTCACCACGGTCGACCCGAGAAAGATGAAGATCGTTGCCCGAACTCCGACAGAGCTTATCGTCCGCGATTCCGCGGCCGCCCTCCGCGCCATGGGGGTCTTCCTGGTCGCGCTTGGCGGCTGGGCCATCTTCATAGGTGTGGCCCAGCCCGAAGGGCGCGGCGGCATCGTTCCGATTGTGATCGGCTCGCTCATCGTGCTTGGCGGCGCGTTGCTCGTCGCGCTTCCGGCGCGCAAGACGTTCGCGTTCAGCAGGACGGAGCGCGTCTTCATCATCGCGAAGCAGCGATTCGGTCGCGTCGAGCGGCAAGTCATCCCGCTGGATCAGGTGGCGGACGTGTCGCTCGAGGAATCGGCGTCGAGCGACGGGAACACGTACCGCATCTCGGTGACGCTCGCGGACCAGCGGCGAATCCCATGGACGTCATACTACTCGAGCGGCCACGCCTCGAAGCAGGCTGTCGTGGATCTCGTGCGCGAGTTCCTGAGGCTCGAGCCGAGTCCCGCGCAGGGGTCGGGCGCGTTGACGCCGCGGGACGAGCGAAACGTTCGCCGGAGTCGGGTTGGCCTCTGGCTCATGGGCGCGTTCTGCTGTGTCTTTCTCGCCATTGGCACGCGCATGCTCGCGAAGGAACAGCGACGCCTCTCCGTCTTTCAGCCCGTGGCGGCGACCGTGCTGAGCACGCGGGTGGACGAGCACAGCGACTCGGACGGAAGCACGTACGAGCCGGTGGTGGTGTATCGCTATCGTGTCGCTGACCGATCGTACACGGCCAGCCGTGTCACGCCCCTCAGGGAAAGTCGCAGCGGCAGCTGGGCCAGTCGCGTCGTGGGGCGCTACGCGGTCGGGAACACGTACACGGCGTACTACGATCCCGAGAACCCGGCCGACGCGTATCTGCTGCGGAGTCGGAGTGTGATTCCGTGGGCGTTCGTCGCATTTTCGGTCGTCGGCCTGGCGTTCATTACCGTTGGCATTCGGGGGACGCGGGAGATGACGCGGATGGCCTACCGCGCGAGGCCTGTGGCCCGTTAGGCGTTGGATCAAAGGGGTCAGAGTCGTTTGAATTCACGGCGCTCGGCTTTTCCGAGCTCTCGAATTCAAACGACTCTGACCCCTTTGATCGCTCGCGACTATCATTGGGCGACCCGAACCCGCATCGCCTGTGTCATTCGCCGCCGTTGGCGCACGTTTCACACTCCTCTGCCTCCTGCCTGCCGCCGTCCTGGCGCAGAATCCATCCACTGGTGTCGTCACGGGACGGATACTGATACGACCGGACAGCGGCGCTACCACGCCCGCTGCGGGCGCGTCGGTGACGGTCGCGGGCACCTCGCTCGGAACCATTGCCGCGGCCGACGGCCGCTATCGACTGAGCGGTGTGCCGGCCGGCGCGTCGACGCTGCGCGTTCGCCTGCTCGGCTACCGGGCCGTGAATCACGCCCTGCGGATTCGCGGGAACGACACGGTGCTCGTGGATGTCACGCTCCAACCGGAAGCGCACGTGCTCTCCACTGTGCGCACATCCGCCGTCCCGACCGACGTCGAGACCTTCGTGACCCGGCCTAACGTCGCGACGATCACCATGGGAGCGTCCGCCATCGCCGGCATTCCGAGCGTCGGCGAGCCCGACGTGATCCGCACCGTTCAACTGCTCCCGGGCGTCGTCGCGCGCAACGACTTCAACACTGGCCTAACGGTTCGCGGCGGCGAGGCCGATCAGAATCTCATCCTCATCGACGGCTTCCCGATCTACAACCCGTTCCACCTGGGCGGGCTGTTCAGCACGTTCATGGATGCGACCGTTGGCGGGATCGAGCTCATTTCCGGAGCGTTCCCGCCGCAATACGGCGGCCGGCTTTCCAGTGTGCTCGATGTCCGGTCACTGGACGATACGCGGCCCGGCACACACGTGTCGGCGGATCTCTCGGCGCTCGCCGCCACTGGGCGGATCGGTGGCGCGTTCGCGAGGGGGCGGGGCACGTGGAGCCTCGCCGCGCGTCGCACGTACGCGGATGCCGTCGTTACGGCGTTCTCGAACAACGTGCTCCCGTACCATTTCGCGGACTTCCACGGGCGCGCGGCGTACGCGCTGCCCGGAAACTGGCGCGTGTCCGTCACCGGGTACTCGGGGCGGGACGTCCTCGACGCGAACTTTGCCGAGCTGGCCGCCGACTCGACGCCGTCGCGCGCGGGCGAGGGGCAGTGGGACGTCGACTGGGGGAACAACGTCATCGGCGTGACGCTCGCGAAAAACTTCGGGCCTGACGCGCGCGTTCCATTGTTCGGCTGGAGTCTCGGGGACAATGCGACGTTCGAGCAGCGCGTGTCGACGTCGAACTTCTCGACCCTGCTGGACGTGGGCGATGGTGCGTTCGCACAGCGCAACCAGGTTCGTGATTTCCGTCTCGCCGGGTCGCTGCACGGGCACCGGGCGAAGCATGACCCGTCGTTAGGCTACGAGCTGGCGACGCATCGCATCCGTTACTCCTCGAGCTCGTCACAAACCGGGACGACCGATTTCGACATCGTGCAGAAACCGACGTCGGCAGCGCTGTGGATCGAGGACCTGTGGCGGGTGTCGTCGCGCTGGATGGTGGACGCCGGGCTGCGCGCCGAGGCGCTCACGGGCCGCGACTGGGCTGCGCTTTCGCCGCGCGTGACGGTGAAGTTCCTGGCGACGTCGGATCTCGCATTCACGGTTGGGGCCGGACGCGCGACGCAGTGGATGCATTCACTCGCGGGCGACGGACCGCTCCGCTACTTCGACGTCTGGGTCGCCAGCGATTCGTTCACGCCGGTCGCGGCCGCATGGCACTGGGTTGCGGGGGTGGAGCGACGGATTTCCAGCGGCAGCGTTCGTGTCGAGGGGTACCTCAAGCACTACGATCGCGTGATGGAAGCCAACTGGTCCGAGGACCCGAGCATCCGCGGCGACGAGTTTTTGACGGACCAGGGGCGGTCGTACGGCGTCGACATGATCGCGCGTTATCAGCCCGCGACCGGGTTGGGTGGATGGGTCTCCTACACGTACGGCGTGAGCTCGCGCACGCGCGACGGTGTGACGTGGGCCCCCGGGCACGACAGACGACACGACCTCGATGTCGTGGCAATGTGGCGGCTCTCCCATTATCGACTCGGCGCACGATTCGGCTACGCGAGCGGCACCCCGTACACGGCCATCGTCGGCGAGGTCGCCCGACGCGTGTACGACCCCTCGCGGGACCGCTGGGGCACCGGCGACCCGCCAATTTACGTCGAGCCGTTAGGCGGACCGCACAACGGGGCGCGCTTCCCCGCCAACCATCGCCTCGACCTCGACGCGTCGCGGGAATTCCACATCCTGGGTGGGATCGTGGCGCCGTACGTCAGCGTGGTGAACGCCTACAACGCGAAGAACATCTTCATTTACCGCTACGACTATTCCACGGATACTCCGACGCGCAAGGCGATCTCACAGTTTCCCATCGTGCCGAGCGTGGGGGTGCGCATTGATTTCTGATCGCGTTCGCGTGCGGATTCGCGCCGCGGTGGCCGCGCTCCTGGTGACGGTCTCCGCCTGCGAGATCGAGAAGGTCGGGATCCCGCCGACGGACTCCATGGTGTCGCTGCATGGCGTGCTGAGTGCCAGCGCGTCGTCGCAGGTGGTGCTGCTGGAGCGGACGCGCAACGGGACGGTGCAGATGTTCGCGCCGCCGTTCGACCTCGCGGACCCCATCGTCAGCGATGAAGGCGTGGCCGAGTCGGGGGCGATCGTGACACTGACGACGCCGGATGGTCAGACGTTGACGGCGGTGGAGGACAGCCGCGTTCGAGATGACCGCAAGGGCGAAGGCATCTATCGCTTCTCGTTGCCTGGAGCGGAACTCATTGCCGGTGGGAACTACCGGCTCTCGGTGCAAACGGTCGGGGGCGAAGCTCTGTCGGCCGAGACGTCCGTGCCGGCGGGCGCCGCCATGGTTGTGGCGGAGCAGGCAACGTTCGACCGTTCACGCGACACCGTCGTCTACGAGTGGCCGGAATCCCCGGGGGCTCGCAGCTACTTCGTGCGGATCGAGACGCCGTTCGGGCCGCGGTCGTTCTTCACCGACAGCACGCGCGTTCGTCTCCCCGGGGGACTGCGCAACGTGGACGTCACGGTGCTGCCTCACATCTTCATCCCGGGTTTCCCGCAAGCGGTGACGGTGTCGGCGGTGGACTCGAACTACTACGACTGGTACCGGACGCATAACGATGCACTGTCCGGCTCGGGTCTCGTGAATCGCGTGCGCGGCGGGATCGGGGTGTTCGGGTCGCTCGTGCGGCTCAAGTATGTGAATTACGAGGTCGTGGCGCCGCAGACGGAGCCGATCGCGGGGACGTTCAAGTTCGCGGGGACGGCGCTCGAAGCGGAGACAACCCCATACCTGGCGCTGCATCTGTACGTGGAGTCGCCGTCCTCACGGAGCGATCAAGGCGATGCACTCTCCGGCCGCTTCGAGCGCCGGCCCACCTTCACGCAGCCTAACGAGCCGATCGATGGCCTGCTCGGCACTGTGCAGAGTGGGAAGGTCGAGCTGTCCTTCCTTCGGAACTGGTCATCCGCTGACACGGTGGAAGTGTTCAGGGGTGAGCTGCGCGGCGACACGCTCGTCGGTAGCTATCGCGGGTTTGGCGGGATTGCGCATTTCGTCAAGCAATGATGCTGCCGGGACATCGGGACTCGGGACATCGGGACTCGGCGGGGTGCAATAGTTTGGGCCGGGATGAAGCGGTCTGATGCCGGGCCAACATGAACCTGCACCCAGGTTAGCCACCCTGAACCAACAGGGTGGTGTTCAATGTCGGTACGCAGCTACAAGGATCTCGACGTCTGGCAGCGCGGCGTTGAACTCGCCGCGATGGTCGACGAGCTAGCAGAAAAGCTGGTCCGCGGCCGCCGCTTCGCGATGGCGAACCAGATTTGCCGCGCTGCTTTGTCGGTGCCATCGAACATTGCCGAGGGCAACGGGCGCGTGCACCGGCTCGAGTATGCGCACCACGTCTCAATCGCGCGCGGGTCGTTGCTCGAGGTGGAGTCGATTCTGTATGTCGCCATTCGCTGCAAGCGCCTCGGCGAACAAGAATGCGCCAAGGCATTCACGCTTATCACCGCCATCGGAAGCATGCTGACGAAGCTGCTCCGCGCGCTTTACCGCGACTCTCGGAACTGACGGACTCGGGGCGCGAACATCGGGACATCGGGACATCGGGACTCGGGACTCGGCCGGCTGCTATTACTGCGGAGGAAGTCTCCTCGGCGCTAATGGCATCCCGGCCGAGTCCCGATGTCCCGAGTCCCGATGTCCCGAGTTACCGACTCAACCAGTACGCCACCTTGATGAGGAACGTGTTGTCCGGGTGCAAACCGAACAGGTCGCGATAGTCGCGCGACCACGACTGGTCGGGATTCTGGTTCGAGTCATCCTGACGACCCTGCGTCCATACGACGAAGAGCGTCGATCCCGGGCGATACTCCCATCGTACGACCGTGTTCGTGCGGAGCTGCGTGTACTTGAACTGCGTCTTGGTTCCCTCCGGCGGCGCATACGCCACGAAGCGGTCATCGTACTTGTCCGCGCCGGGCGTGGAGCTCACCTCGCGGATGTCGGCATACGTGCCCGTGGACACGAACGGCTGTCCATAGAACTCGAACGTGAGGTTCGGCGTTGCCGTGTAGTTGAGCCGCATGCTCATCGAGAGCGTTCGCTGATCCAGGTGCGCGAACGAGTAATGCGTCAGGCCCGCGGTGGCCCCGGTGGTATCGGTAAAGTTGCCGAACCACTGCGTGTTGTTGTGATCGCGCGTGAAGTTGGGCCCGAGGCTGATCTGGAATTGCGTCGAGAACCGCAGGTTCACGTACGGGCTCAGATTGTACCCGTGGGACTTGCCCTCGTCGCCGAACCAGAGATTCGTCCACATGCCGCCCGAGACGATCCGCCGGCCGTCGGTATTGAAGCCGCCCCACGGCGAGTAGGTGTGTGACTGGCGGAGCACCGGGCCGCCGCGCGTGCACCGGTCGCAATAGCTCGGCGTCAACTTGCCGAACGTGCTGCCCATATGGACGTCCCAGTTGTTCCTGAGCCCCATATGGCCGTTGACGTTGATGGCGTTCTCGAGCCGCGTGCCCGACGTGTTCCACGTCTGCCAGTAGTTGCCGTTGACCTGCGCCCACCGGTAGATCCACTTCGCATCCTGAAAGGTGAGCGCGCTCCAGGTGCTCCAGTCCAGGATATCGGCGCGACGGAGGAAGCCCAGGTCGTTGACATCGAACCCGGCCGACTGCCTAACGATGCTCGACTCGAACCGGGTGATGCCGCCGCCGTACTTCCCGATCTTGAGCTGTTCCGAGTGCCCGAACAGTGACGTGCGCGTGGGGTCGACGTCGTAATCATCGCCCGGCTGCTGGTAGTAGTGGACGGCGTTCTGCTGCGTCGCCGCGATCACGTCCGCCGACCCCGCAAGGCGCGACGCCGCGAACTGACCCGCGATCTCGTACTGCCGGTTGTGGAAGCGATTGCGGAACGTCGCGCCCGTCGTGAACGCGCTCGAGTGCAGCAACGGCCGGGTGAGGTCGTCGAGCTGGCGATTCACGCCGGTGCCGATGAAGCTGATGCTGGTCTCGCCGCCCCGCAGGTCCTGCTGCCCGCGGAAGACGGCGTAATTCGTCAGCGGTTCCACCGTCAGATCGCGCACGCCGGTGACCTGCGGCGTCACGGCGTCGAGCAGGCCGAACGAGAGTCCGCGGGTCGTGCGCCCGGTCAGCTTTGTCGCGGCCGCGATCGGCGTCGATGACGGTGTGTCGGCGTCGCCGTAATCGTCTCCCAGCGTCGGCGCGCGACCGATGCGCCGAGAGTAAAACAGCCCTTCGTTGGTGCTGCAGTCGACGACGATGTAGCAGTTCAGCGCGAACTTGTACAAGCTCGTGCCTTCCACGAAAAACGGGCGCTGCTCGGGGAGGAACGTCTCGAATGCGGTGAGGTTCAGCTGTGCCGGATCCGCCTCGACCTGGCCGAAGTCGGGGTTCACCGTCGCGTCGAGCGTGACGTTCGGCGTCACGCCGAACTTGAGGTCGCCGCCAACGCTCATTTGCTGGTCGCGCTGGAACTGGCCGTTCGCCATCGTGCGCTGCACGTTCTTCGTCACGGCATACGGCGTCGCCTCGAGCCGCTTCGCGCTCGTGATGCCCGTGAGGCCGTTGAGCCGACCCAGCTGAGAGCTAAGCCCATTCCGGTTTGGCACGTAGGCCGGCCACGCCGAGCGCTCGGCGTACCGTTCGATGTCGCGCCAGACGCCGAATCCGAACGTGTGGGACGGCGCCCGCGCGTACCGGAGCTGCGATAACGGGATCAGGAATTCCGCCGTCCAGCCTAACGAATCGACTCTGGTGCCGACATCCCAGATCCCGTTCCAGGAATCATCCTCGTTGCCGTCGTTGCTCATCGCGAAATCCCGCTTCACACCGTCGGGATTCACCGCGAACTCGAAGCCGCTCCGTTTGTCGTCATACGAGTCGATCAGCAGCTTGATCTGATCCGATGGCCCGCGCACGTCGCGACGCGACAGCGCGTGCATGATGCTGTCGGGATGCGGGTCGAACATCCGCACGAACACGTACAGGTTCTTCTCGTCGTACGCGACCTGGAATTCCGTGGGAAACGAAGGATCGGCGTCGACGTGCGGCGAGAACTGCCGAAAGCCGGACCTCTTCGGCGCCTCACGCCAGACCTCGTCGTCGCCACGGCCGTCGATGGTCGGTGCCTGACGAGCGAGGACGGCGGTTGCCGTTGCCGTCTGCGGAGTATGTGAAGGGCTCGGCCCCTGAAAAAGGACAGCGGCGGCGCCGAGGGAAAGGACAAGGAGCATTGAGTCGTTGCTGCTCAGGGTGACCGCGATTGGACAGAAGCAACGTGCATTTGGTTGGCAACCAATTCGCGGCCACCATCGCGGCTCGTGAGTCCGCGCAAGTCATCTGTCGGCGCGACGCTGTCGTTACATACCGCGACACTCTCTACCATAGAGTGGCGTCGCTATCGAACGACTACGGTCGTAGCAGTCCGGGACTTGTCCAACGCAGTGGATCAACACGACTGGTGGGCCGGCGGTGAATGCCTAACGACTTATAAGCGGTCGATGGTGCGGATCGCGGTCGGGAGGATTCACGGCGCACGTCTAGCATCCAGAACCCAGGGGTCAAACGCATGAGCGAAATGAGCAGCATACTGAGCATCCTGCTCTACCGGGAAGCGCCCTCTCCCCACGAGCCGAAATGAAAAAGGGGAACGGCCGCTCGGGACGCCACTATCCCGAAGAGCTGTTGCCTTCAATCAAGTCGTTGCGCGAGGAGTCATGCGTGCCACGGAGGGATGCCCAGTATGCTGCTCATGCCGCTCATGCGGTCGACCCCTCCGTTCTGGATGTTTGCCGGCGACGCGGAGCGCCGATCGCGCGCGCTGGACAGCAGGCCCTGGCGGTGCCGACATGGAGCGAACAGCCTTACCAGACTCCCAACCTGAGCCTTTGCATGAGACCGAGCGTACTTCGCGCTGCCGTCGTCCTGCTGACTGTCCACGGTGTTGCCGTAGGCGCGCAGCGAACTCCTCGACCCACCGAGCGCGCGACACCGCCGGCCCTCCTGAATCCCGCCTACGACTCGAGCCTGTATTCGAACCCGGGGGCGACCTCGTCGCGATTCAAAGCGCTTCGCTGGCGGCTCGTCGGCCCATTCCGGGGGGGACGCGTCGATGCCGTCGCCGGCGATCCCAGCCGGCCACTCGTTTTCTACTTCGGTGCCGTGAATGGCGGTGTATGGAAAACGACCAACGGTGGCCAGACGTGGCGCAATGTCACCGATGGCAAGTCTGATATCTCATCGGTCGGCGCGGTCGCCGTCGCGCCGTCCGACCCGAACGTGATCTACGTTGGCACGGGCGAGTCGCAGCCACGCGAAGATCTGACCTATGGCACCGGCGTCTACCGCTCGACCGACGGCGGCGAGACATGGCATCACCTCGGCCTCACCGACACGCAGCAGATCGGCGACGTCGTGATCGATCCGCGTGATCCCGATCGGGCGTACGTCGCCGCGATCGGCCATGCCTTCGGACCGAATGCGGAGCGGGGCATCTTCCGCACCACCGACGGCGGCCGCTCATGGAAGAAAGTGCTGTTCCTCAACGATTCCACCGGCGGCATGGATCTCACGATCGACCCGTCGAACCCGCGCATCCTGTTCGCGTCGATGTGGAAGTTCCAGCGCACGCCGTGGGGCATGAACGCCGGCGGCGGCCGAAGCGGGTTGTGGAAGACCACCGATGGCGGCGAGACGTGGAAGGAGATCACGTTCAACCCCGGTATCCCGGTGAAACCGTTAGGCAAGATCGGCGTCGCGATCTCGCCCGCGAATCCACAGCGCGTGTACGCGAGCATCGAGGCGCCCGACTCGTCAGGCGGGATCTTCCGTTCGGATGACGGCGGCGCTACGTGGCAGCGCACCAGCGACGACCAGAAATGGTCGGTGCGCGCCTGGTATTACTCGGCCGTCACTGCCGATCCGACCGACGAGAACACGGTGTACGTGATGAACCTGAGCGTCTGGCGTTCCGTGGACGGCGGCAAGACGTTCTCGCGCGTTCGCGTGCCGCACGGCGACACGCACATCATGTGGGTCGATCCGAAGGATTCGCGCCGCTTGATCAACGGCAACGACGGTGGTGCGACGATCTCGTACGACGGTGGCGAAACCTGGTCGAGCATCTACAACCAGCCGACGGCGCAGTTCTATCACGTCGCGACCGACAACCAGTTCCCGTACCGCCTGTATGGGGCACAGCAGGACAACTCGACGGTGTCGATCGCCAGCCGCTCGGACGACGGCCAGATCGGCGAGCGCGACTATTACCCGGTGGCCGGCTGTGAGAATGCGACGATCTCGGTCGACCCGCGCGATCCGAACATTACCTATGGTGGTTGCTACACCGGCTTCCTGAGCCGGGTGGACCACGCGACCGGCCAACAGCGCGACATCTCGGTGTGGATGGCGAACTACGATGGATGGGCGGTGAAGGATGTGCCATTCCGATTCCAGTGGACCTTCCCGACGCTCATCTCACCGCACGACCCGAGCACGCTCTACGTGACGTCGCAGTACGTGCACAAGTCGACGGACGAAGGCGCGAGCTGGACGCAGATCTCCCCGGACCTCACGGTGCACGATCCGGCGACGTTAGGCAGGTCCGGCGGACCGATTCACGGTGACATGACGGGCACCGAGTGGTATGCGACGATCTACGCCTTCGCCGAGTCGCCCCTCACGAAAGGCGTGCTCTGGGCGGGCAGTGACGATGGGATGGTGCACGTCTCGCGCGATGGCGGCGCGCACTGGACGAACGTCACACCCAAGGGCTTCGGGAAGTTCACGCGGACGGCTGTGATCGAGCCCGGGCATTTCGATGCGGGCACGGTGTATCTGGCGACCAACCGTTATCAACAGGACGACTTCAAGCCGTATCTCTGGAAGACGACGGACTACGGTCAGACGTGGACGGCGATCAACACCGGCATCCCGACGGGCGCCTACACGCGGAGCATTCGCGAAGACCGCGTACGGCGCGGGCTGCTTTTCGCGGGCACAGAGACCGGAGTGTACGTGTCCTTCGACGACGGCGCGCGGTGGGAGCCGCTGCAGCTCAATCTGCCACGTGCGAGCGTCCGCGATCTCGCCGTCCATGACAACGACCTGATCGCCGCGACGCACGGGCGCGCGTTCTGGGTGATCGACGACATCTCCGTGCTGCGCCAGATCGCGGATTCCGTGATGAACAAAGGGATGTTCGTGTTCCAGCCGGCGCCGGCCGTGCGTTGGGTGAGTGGCGGTGGCGCGAGTCTCACGGCCGGGCAGAATCCACGCGGCGGCGCCACGATCGACTACTGGTTCAAGTCGACGGCGTCAACGAAGGTGACGCTCGAGTTCCGCGACGGTACGGGGAAGGTGATCCGCACCTACACGAGCGACTCGACACCTAACGATACGCTCAAGACCGCGGCCGACTCGATTGCGCGTCGAGCCCGCGAGGGGATGCGCGACAGCCTCGTCTACGAGCCAGCGGACTCGATCGTGTCGGCGCGGGCGGGCACGAACCGGTTCGTGTGGAATCTGCGCTATCCGGGGATCAAGCAGCTCAAGAACACGGTGATCGATGAAGGCCCGACCGATGGTCCCGTCGCCCCGCCGGGCAACTACTCGGTCCGGCTCATCGCAGGCCGCGATACACTCGTCAGGCAATTCACGGTCGTGTCGGACCCGCGCGTGAAGACGCCGCCCGCGGAGCTCGTGCGCCAGTTTAACCTCGCGCTCAACGTCCGTGACCGGATCAACGACGTGGCCGACGGCGCGACGCGCATCGAGGACCTCCAGTCCCAGCTCGATCAGCGTTTGTCGCAGAGCAAGGCTGGCACCTCCGGGTCACGCGTGTCCGACGCGGTGAAGCCGCTGCGCGAGAAGCTCGAGGCGATTCGCGCGGAGCTGTACGAGGTGGGATGCCACGCCGACCAGTGCACGCTCGATCAGCCGGTGAAGCTCTACAACATCCTGATCACGATCAACGGGCAGGTGCAGACGGGTGACTACGGGCCGACGAAGCAGCACGGCGAGATGTTCGCGGACTTCTCCGGCAAGGTCGGGGACCAGCTCAAGAAGCTCCAGGCCCTGGAGGACGCGGACCTGGTCACCATCAACAAGCTGCTGACCGAGCTTCAGTTGCCGGTTATCTACGTGCCCCCTCGGAAGGCAACTACCATGTAGAGTCGATAGTCGGTAGTCGTTAGCTAAAGACTAACGACTACCGACCATCGACTTCCGCGTTAGGCCCGTGCCTTGGCGGGATGCCTGATCATCAGGTTCGTTATCCCTCCGACAATGCCGACCACCAACACGGCCCACGTGATCCCCGGCGTCCACGCCGCGCGAATGCCGAACAGCGCATCGAGCGAGTAATCGCCAAATCCCGTCAACGCGAGGCCGAACGCCCCCGTTGCGTACAGCAGCGGGACCTCGATCCCGTTGTGCGTCGCGAACAGCCCGTTCTTCCAATGGACGCTGATCGCCGCGACCAGCATTACCGAGATCATGAGCGCCGGCCCGACCGGGCCGAGGAACCCCAGTGTCACGAGCAGCCCACTCGCCACCTCCGCCACCGACGCCAGCGCAGCAAAGGCCCGCCCACGCTCGAAGCCGAGCTGCACGAAGAACTCGCCGGTCGTGTTGAGCCCGTAGCCCCCGAACCAGCCAAAGAGCTTCTGCGTGCCGTGCGCAGCCATGAGCAGCCCGATCACCAGGCGGGCGACGAGCAGTCCGAAGGCCGCCATAACGGGGTCGGCAGGATAGATCGTGTTCATACTTCCTCGCGGTGTGGTAGTACCTCTTGTTGCCTAGGTTCCCGTCGGTAACTATCGTCAAGGTAAGAACGGCGCGTGCCGACGAAAAGAACGCACGCGAACGTGCCTCAGTGACCTCGGAGTAACCATGGCTGTGAATGAAGCAGTCCACTCGGCGCCGCCACCCGAGATAGAGCACACGCCGACCAACTGCCGCGCGCGGGAGATGCTCGTGCGCGTGGCGGACAAGTGGTCCATGTACATCATCCACGTGCTCGCGGAGGCGGGGCCGCTGCGGTTCAGCGAGCTGCGTCGGCGTGTGGATGGCGTCAGTCAGCGGATGCTCACCGTGACGCTGCGCGGCCTCGAGCGCGATGGGCTCGTGAGCCGCACGATGTACCCCGAGGTGCCGCCGCGTGTGGAGTACGAGCTCACGCCGCTGGGCGCGACGCTCCGACAGATCGTCCACGCGCTCATCGATTGGTCGGGCGCGCATCTCGCCGAAGTCGATGCGGCGAGGGCTCGCTACGACGCGCAGGTGCGCCGCTGGTCGACGCAGGACGCTCCGCTCGAGTCGCACGCCTGATGCGTGTCTCGAACCTCGTACACGCCGTCGACGCACACGCCTGTGGCGAGCATGGCCGCGTGATCGTGGGAGGCGTGCTCGACGTGCCAGGCGACACGATGTATGACAAGATGTGTCACCTGCGCGATCATGCGGACGGGCTGCGGAAGCGCATGCTGCGTGAGCCGCGCGGATATCCGGCGGCGAACTGCAATCTCATCCTGCCATCCTCGCACCCGGAAGCGGATGCAGGGTTCGTGATCATGGAGCAGGTGGAGTACCCCGGCATGTCGGGGACGAACACGATCTGCGTCACGACCGTGCTGCTCGAGACGGGGATGGTTCCGATGCAGGAGCCGGTCACGGAGCTCACCCTGGAAACACCGGCGGGGCTCATTCGCGTCACGGCAGATTGTGTGAACGGCAAGGTGAAGCGCGTGACGTTTCGGAACGTGCCGGCGTTCGCCGCCTACCTCGACACGGCGATCGAGGTGCCGCACCTCGGCACGGTGACCGTCGATGTCGCGTACGGCGGGATGTTCTACGTGATCGCCGACGCGACGCAGTTCGGTCTCCGCCTAACGCCTGACGAAGGGCGCGACATCGTGCGGATCGGCGAGATGGTGAAGGCCGCTGCGCGCGAACAATGTCCGATCGTGCATCCCGAGCAACCGGGGTTCGACGGCGTCACGATCGCCCAGCTGTCCGGCCCGCCGCTCCGCGACGACGCCGACTGGCAGAACGCGGTGGTCGTCTCGACGGGCACCCTCGACTGGAGCCGGCCGTCCACGTGGACCGGGGCCATCGACCGCTCGCCGTGCGGGACCGGGACGTGCGCGAAGATGGCGACGCTTCACGCGAAAGGGCGTCTCCCGCTCGGGCAGGCCTTCCGCCATGCCGGCGTTCTGGGCACCGTGTTCACCGGATGCCTCGTGGAAGAAACGCGGGTTGGGAAATACCCTGCCGTCGTGCCGACGTTAGGCGGCCAGGCATGGATCACTGGAATGGCGTCCTACGTCGTCGATCCCGACGATCCGTTCCCGGATGGGTACACCGTCGGGGACATCTGGTGAGTCGGTAGTCGTGGGTCGTGAGCTGCCTGACGTCGTATCGCGAACGCCGTTCACAGCTCACGACTACGACTCGCGACTTACGACTCCCATGGGCCGCTGCATGTGAATGCACGGGAGCGTGAGCCCGTCCGGCAGCGGCACGCTCACCGGCTCGAGATCCACGAAGCCGAGCGCGCGATAGAGTGGTACGCCGGGAAGCGTGGCCATGAGCTCGAATCGCCGGAACCCGGCGGCGGCAGCTGCCGCTTCGCACGCGGCGTAGATCTGGCGCGCGAGCCCACGTCGTGCCCAGGCAGGATGAACGAAGAACGCCCGGATGCGTGCCGGCGACGTCGCCGGGTCGATCGTTAGGTCAGCCTCGCCTTTGTGTTGGTCGCCGCCGAACAACGTCTGTCTGCCGCTCCACCCTCCCGCCGCGACCACTGCGTCGGCATCGACGATGATGTAGTACGTTCCGTCGGCGATGAGTTGGGTGTCGACACCAAAGATGTACGTGAGCGCGCTTTCGATTTGCGCCGGTGAGTAGACCGACACGCTGAGGCCGCGAACCGACTCGACGATCAGATCGCGGATGGCGGGGACGTCGCCAGGCCTGGCGGTGCGAAGCGTGGGCATGACAATACGAGTAAACGGCCCGGGGTTCGGATGAGCAAGCAACGGCGACAACTCGGAACGCTCGATGGTGCCGCGCTCGTGGTGTCGACGGTCATCGGGGCGGGCATCTTCACGGTCCCGAGCATCGTCGCCAGCCTGACGGGAAGCGGTTCGGGGTTCATCGCGGTGTGGGTCATCGGTGGGGTCCTCGCGATCGCCGGCGCGCTCTCGTACGCAGAGCTGGCGTCGCGTTTCCCGGACGCAGGTGGCGAGTACGTCTACCTGCGTGAAGCGTTCGGACCCGTCGCGGGCTTTCTGTCGGGGTGGACGTCGTTCATCGCGGGGTTCTCGGGTGCCATCGCCGCGAGCGCCGTTGGGTTCGCGCGCTACCTGACGCCGATCTGGCCCAGCGTCGGAAGTCCGCCATTCGCCCGATTCGGCGCAGGTCCGTTGACCGTGACGATCTCGCCGGTGACACTGGTGGCCGTGGGGCTGATCCTCGTCTTCACGGCCGTCGCGGTTGCGGGACTCGAGTCGTCTCGCCGCACGAACAACGCGTTGGCCGTCCTGCTCATTATAGGCATCGTGGCGTTCGTGGTTGTGGGCATCGTCACGCTTCCCGGTGTTCCGCCGCCGATGGCTGCACCTCCGCTGATACCCGGTGGCGTCACAGGGATCGCGGCGGCGCTGGTGCCGGCGATGTTCACGTACAGTGGATGGAACGCGGCGGCGTACGTTGCCAACGAGTTCGACACGCCTCGTCGTACCGTTCCGCGTGCCCTCGCGCTTGGGGCCGCGGTCGTGACGGTTTTGTACGTCGCGCTCAACATGACGTACCTGGAAGCGCTGTCGGTTGGCGGAATCGCCGCGACGCCAACGCCTGGCGAGGCTACGACGGCAGTCTTGCTCGGTGCGGCCCGCCGCAACTGGTTGACGCCGGTCGTGCTCGCGGCGCTCGCGAGCAGCGTGTGCGCCATGGTGATCACGGGGCCGAGGATCTATCTGCAGATGGCGCGGGATGGCGCGTTGCCTCGCGCCTTCGCTGCCGTGCGCGAGCGCGATGGGTTTCCCGTCACGTCGATCTTGCTTCAGAGCATCTGGAGCTGTGTGCTCGTGCTGACCGGGACGTTCGACGCGATCGTCACATACACCGGGTTCGCGGTCGTGCTGTTCGCGGGCGCGGCAGTGGCTTCGCTGTTCGTCGTCCGTCGGCGGGACACGCAGCCGTGGACCGGTTACCGCGTCCCGGGTTTTCCTGTGACGCCGGCGGTATTCGCGGTCGCGAGCGCACTGATGCTCGAGGCAACGATCGCCCGCGAGCCGTTGCCGTCGCTCGCGGGCGTTGCCCTCATGGCCGCGGGGTTGCCGCTGTACGCCTGGTCGAAGCGTGCGAGTCGGGAGTCGGGAGTCGTTAGCCGTTAGCTGCCTGCGTCATGCCGTACGGCGTTCACAGGCAACGACTCGAGCTACCGACTCACGGCTGAGGAATCAGTCAAGGGCCTCGATCACCGAGTCCTTCCCCAGCACGCCCAAGTCATACTCGCCCAGCCCCTCGGCGATCAGGGCGTCCATGCGCGCGGCGATCGCCGGGAGCGTGATGAGCGGCGTGCCATTCGCGGACTCCATCATCAGCCTAACGTCCTTTCTCGCCATCACCAGCCCGAACGCCGGCGCGAAGTTTCGCTTCGCCATGTTCCGCCCGCGCCCCGTGATGATCGCTGCCGGATTGAAGAAGTCGAGCAGCCTGAGTGCGTCCTCCGGCGCAACACCCGAGCCACCAGCGATCGCGAACACATCGGCCACGATGCCCGACAGGCCGATGATGATGGCGTTCCCACACAGCTTGTAGACCGCGGCGAGATCCGGTCGCTCGCCGAAGTACTCCACGCGCGGGGCCATGTGTGACAGCGCATCCTTCACCGCGTCGAACAGTGGTTTCGGACCGGACGCGAGGATGATCCCTTGCCCCGCGCGCGCGGCGGCGGGTCCAATGAAGACCGGGCAATGGATGTAGCGCACCCCTTCGGCGTTCAGTCGCCTCGAGCGCTCGCCTGTGAGCTTGGGCTGAGTGGTGGTGTGGTCGACGATGATGGCGTCCGGATCCAGTCCCGGATGCAGTGCCGCGATGACTTCCTCGACGACCGAGTCATCCTTGAGCACGACGTGAACCCGGGCCGCGCCTCGAACCGCGTCCGCGGGACTGGCGGCAACGTGGATGCCGAACTGCTCGAGCGCACGCGCCTTGTCGGCGGTACGGTTCCAGACGGTGACCTGGTCGCCGCGCTTGGCGGCGGCTTCAGCGAGGGCGGCCCCAAGGAGGCCGGTTCCGAGATATGCGATCTGTGTCATATGATGAAAGCTAGCCGGCGGCACGAGCGTTAGGCACGGCAGGCGGCCAGGGGCAGTGGCAGCGGCAGAGGCACGGCGCAGAGTCAAGCGTCATCCAAACCGCGCATAGCGTGAACCATTTCCCGCACGCGGGGGTTCTTGCCTGTCACGTGGAGACGGGGCAGCCAGGAAACAGGTGTATCGGCTGGATGACGGTAATGTCCGGTTTAGTTCCGCGACTACGTAGTACCCGTGCAGTAGTGAGCCGTCCCCCTGGGGACGACGACGACTGACGGCCGTATCGCCACGTCGTATTTCATCGATGTCCGATGCAACAGCGGTAGCCCTCCCTGGGACCCCATGAGTGCTTCCAGTCAACGCAAACGCGCGGTCGAAACCGGCCTAAATCCGGACGTTTCTCGCCCGAGAGCCGTGGAGACCGACCAGAGTGCGAGGCCGAATAGTCGCAGCACATTGCGGCGTGTTCGACCGCAGTTAATCATTCGCGATCAACAGCTCGACGGAGAGGCTCGAACGCCGATCGGAAGCAGCCAGCCGATCGGGCGCCAGATGCCTGCTCGCGCCGATGCGTGGTCTTTGCCAGCGATGCTCGATCACGAAGCCTCGATCGACCGTTCGCAGGCGCCCCCCGAGCATACCACGAGCATCACGGAGTTGCTCGGAGACCTTCGGGCGGGCCGCCGCGAGGCGTTCGATCAGATTCTTCCGCTAGTCTATCAGGAGCTGCGACGCGCTGCGCGCCGCGAGCTCGCCGTGCGGCCGAGCGACTCCATGTCCACGACCGCGCTCGTGCACGAGCTGTATCTGAAGTTCTCGCGCGCCGAGCGCACGGACTGGCGCAATCGCGCCCACTTCCTCGGCGTCTCATCCGTTGCCATGAGACACATTCTCGTGGACCGGGCGCGACGCCGGAGGGCAGAGAAACGCGGCGGACCGCTTCGCCATGTCACGCTCGATGATGAGCTGACGGCCGCAGACTCGCAGGCCGAATCGCTCCTCGAGCTCCATGAAGCCCTCGATAAGCTCGCGAAGCTGGACGAGCGACTCGCTCGGGTGGTGGAATGCCGATTCTTTGGCGGGATGACCGAGCAGGAGACGGCCGAAGCGCTGCACATTGCGGTCCGCACGGTACGGCGCGACTGGATCAAGGCGCGGGGACTGCTGTACCAGGCCCTCGGTCCCGAGGCCTCTCACGATCCGGTGTCGGGGACCAACTAGACGACCTCGCATGACGCTCGGCTCGCTGTCGCACGAACGTTGGAAGTTGCTCGAGCCCCTGCTCGACGACGCCCTCGAGGTCGAGCCGGAGCACCGGTCGGCGTTCCTCGATGACGTGTGCCGCGACGATGCCGAGCTCCGCGCGGAGCTCGGCAATCTGATCGCGGCATGCGATAAGGGCGACACGATTCTCTCGGATCCGGCGACCGTCGCGTACGGGCCGTTGCTGGCCGAGATGACGTCGGAGATTCCGTCGCCGATCAGCGGGCGCTACCACATCGTGCGCGAGATCGGTCGCGGCGGGATGGGAACGGTTTACCTCGCCAACGACGCCAAACATGGGCGTCAGGTGGCGGTGAAGTCGCTGCACGCGGAGGTTGCCCAGCTGATCGGCCGCGAGCGGTTCGAGCGCGAGATCGAGATCGCCGCGAGCCTGTCACACCCGCACATCCTCCCGCTCCACGATTCGGGCGAGGTGAAGTCGGACCGAGAAGGCGAGCCGTCGTTTCTGTACTTCATCACGCCGTTCGCGGCAGGCGAGACGCTGCGAGATCGTCTGCTCCGTGAGCTGCATCTCGCGCCGGAAGAAGCGGTGCGACTCGGGAAGGAGATCGCGCAGGCACTCGACTACGCGCACCGCCGCGGCGTCGTACACCTCGACATCAAGCCGGGCAACATCCTGCTGCACGAAGGGCACGCGGTCATCGCCGACTTCGGTATCGCCAGAGCGATGTCGAAAGCCGGGGATAGCAACAACGTCATTCGTGCCGACACCGGAGAGATCGCGATGCCGATGCTCGGCACGCCATCGTACATGAGCCCGGAGCAGGCGCTCGGCCTTTCGGATGTCGACGGTCGAAGCGACGTGTACTCGCTCGGCTGCGTGCTCTTCGAGATGCTTACCGGGGACCAGCCATTCGCTCGAAGGACCGTTCAGGACGTCGTCGCGGGCGCGGGCACGAGTAACGCTCCGGATCCCGGGGCCTTGTGCCGCAACGTGTCTCGGGAGCTCGCGACGGTGGTTTTGCGCGCGATGTCCCCGTCGCGCGAGGAGCGGTACCGCACCGCTGGCGAGCTGGCGTTGGCGCTGGACGATGCCACGCTCGCCGGAGGCGGGCGTCGGAAGTGGAACCGGGCGACCGTGGCAGTCGCGTCGGGCGTGGCCGTCGTGGTCGCGTCGTTCGGCGTGTGGGAGTCGCAGCAGACGGCGGCCTACGACCCGAATCTGGTGGCGGTCGCTCCGTTCGATATCGCGGCGCCCGCTCTGCTGCTCTGGAAGGAGGGGCTTGTCGACGTGATGTCGCGAAGCCTGGACGGAGCCGGGGCGATCCGGGCGGTGCCGGCGTCGGAGGTGGTGCACCGCTGGCGCGGCCGGGCCGACTCGGCGTCGGCGCGCGCGTTAGGCAAGGCGACCGGTGCGCGCCTCGTGGTGTATGGTGGGCTCCTTGCCGCCGGCGACTCCGTTCGCGCGACGGTCAGCCTGCTCGATGTGCGGACCGGCCGCACGATCTCCGAGTTCGAGCGGCGCGATGTGAGCGCGCGCATGGACCGACTATCCGACTCGCTGACGCTCGGCGTGCTACGCGAGCTCGGTCGTTCCCGGCGGATCGACATGGCCCACGCGACGTCGTCGCCGACGAACTCGCTGGCGGCACTCAAGACGTACCTGCAAGGCGAGCAATACTACCGCGCGGCGGCGTGGGATTCGGCGCAGGCGCGCTTCGAGGAGGCGTTGGCGCTCGACACGACGTTCGCGATGGCGTATCACCGGCTCGCCGCCGTCAGGCGGTGGCGCGACCCACACGATCCGCCGGACTCGGTCGCCTACGAGCTGATGCGACTGCCCAGCCACTACGTGCGTGGCCTGGGACCGCGCGAGCAGCTTCTCGCGAGCATCGATTCACTGACGGCCGAGACGTACTTCGCGCGCCGGCGCGCGCTGACGGATGGGACGTACTCGAACGAGAAAGCGCTCTTCGATCGGCTGTGCGAAGCGCTCACCGAGGCGCAGCGTCGCTACCCTAACGACGCCGAGATCGCATTCCTGCACGCCGAGGCTCAGGCGGAGTATGACCGCGACGTGATCGTGGGCGAAGTGGATGACCGGGGCACGCTTGCGCGATACGAGCGGGCCATCTCGCTCGATTCGGCATTTGCCCCCGCTTACGTCAGGCCGATCAGCTTCGCCGCGTATCTCGACGGGGCGGACAGCGCACGTCGCTACATTCACGCCTATCTGGCCCTGGCGCCCGCGGGTCCGCGGTCGCAATTGATCCGGTTGGCCGGTGACCTGCTCGATCCGGCGCGTGCCGCGGCGATCGATGTCGCTCGCCTCGTCGACACGTTGCCGCCGGATGCGCTGTGCGCGGCGGCCGAACTGTTCCGGCACATACCGGATTCGGCCGAAATGGTGGTTCGGATGACGCGAGCGTACATCGCGCGGCCGCAGACCGACACGCTGCTACGGGTCACGCGTCACGGCTGTGTGGCGGGGCAGCTGTTGAAGGGGCTGGAGTTTCGAGGACACCTCCGCGACGCGGACCGCTTGATCTCGCTCGACTCCCACGGGATGCGTGCGTTGATCATGTACGACCTGGCCCGGTTCAACGCGGTGCCTCGGGACACGAGTCGCGCCGAGTTCAACCGAATTCTCGCGCTGGCCCCTCGCACCCGGATGCCTCGCTTGTACTCGTGGTGGGCCACCGACGGTGATACCGCGGCGATCCGCACCTACATCGACTCGTTCTGGGCGGAGGGCGATCGGATTCGCACGCCGTCTGAGGACGCAATGATTCGCGCGTACATCATGTCGGGCCGCGGGTACCTCGCGTTGGCGAGGGGTGACTCGGCAACTGCGTTGCGGGTGCTCGCCGGCACGAAGGATACGCTCTCGGAGTGCTGGTCGGACAACAGGGTGACGATCGTGCGGCTCCTCATGGCGGCCGGGCGCTATCGAGAGGCGGCTCATCGGCTCGAGCGACGCTGGCCGGGAACGACGTCGTGCAGCAACGGGGTCGATGACGTGCTGTGGACCATGGAGCGCGCGCGGGTGCTCGATCGACTCGGGCAGCACGACGCCGCGGCCGCGAATTATGCGTTCGTGATGGCGGCCTGGCGCACGGCCGATCCGGAGCTGCAGCCGTACGTCCGCGAGGCCACCGCAGCACTACGGCGCCTGCGGCGGAACGGCGCGAGGGTCATGGCCGACTGAGTCGGTCGTCGCGAATCGATAGTCGTTAGGCGGCGACGGCTGCTGGCCGGTTTCACCGGCCCAGTGCGTGTTTCGGGTAGACCCGCGATGGAGATACCCCTGATGCGCGCACGCGAGCACGCGATGATGCCGCGCCCACTCGAGCTCGTGACCCCGCGCGCGATGTTCCGCGATCGCGCCGCCGCCGGACGCGCACTCGCCCGACTGCTCGGTGCCTACCGCGGCCAGCCAGGGGTCGTAGTAATCGGCCTGGCGCGAGCTGGCGTTCCCGTCGCCCGCGAGGTCGCGGATCATCTGCGCGCGCCAATCGGCGTTGTCGTGGCGCACAAGATCGGCGTCCCTGGCATCGAGGAGGTCGCGCTTGGTGCCATCGCGGAGGGAGGCCATCGTGTGATCGCGGATTCGATCGCATGGTACGTCGGCGTGCCGCCGCGGATCGTTGACAGGCTGGTGGACCGGGAGCGCATGGAGCTCGAGCGACGTGCGGCTACTTATCGAGCCGGTCTCCCGTCGTTGGATCTTCGCGGGCGCACGGTCATCATCGTCGACGACGGGATGGCCACCGGTGCCACGATGCGCGCGGCAATCCGCAGCGTTCGCGACAGACGGCCGGCGCGCATCGTCGTGGCGGTTCCAGTGGCCGCTCAAACGAGCGCGGAGGAGGTTCGCGCTGAAGTCGACGAGCTGGTCGTGGTGATGACGCCGCCCCGCTTCAACACGATCTCGGCATCGTACGCGGAATACAGTCCCGTGAGCGATGACGACGTCTTCGCACTGACGGGCGAGACTGCCCGGCGCGTGTCGCTGCAGGTTCGCGATATGAGCCGCGAACTGGGTGCGGCCCTAACGCGGGCCGACGCTCACGAGCGCCCGGTGGAACGGACGATCGGCGTCCCGGCCTTCGACGCGACGGTCGCAGGCGAGCTTGGCGTCCCGCGCGTACGATCAGCGACACGTTGGGAGCGCGCACGCGGCGTGCGTGGCCTCGTGATTCTGGGCAGCGGCAGCGGGGCCAGTCGCAACAGCTACATCGAGCGCTACCTCGCTGGTCGACTCCGTCTTTCCGGATATGCGACGCTCCGTGTCGACCTGTTCACGCGCGAGGAACAGCATCCGGACGGGCTGGATGACCTGCGTCACGCCCATGTCCAGCGCGCGGCTGCGCGGCTTGCCGGTGTGTGCGAATGGGCGGAGCGCGAGGGCGTCGCCGGCGCCCATCGCACCATCCTCGCAGGAGCGGGTACGGGTGCTGCTGCCGTGCTCCTCACGGCGGCGAACCGGCCGGGCCGGACCTTCGCCGTGGCGGTACGCGGTGCGTTGGTCGGGCTCGCGCGCGCCGCGGTACCGAAAATCACCGCCCCGACGCTGTTCATCGTCGGCGCCAACGAGCAGCCCGCACGGCCCGGGTACACCGACGTCTTCGATCGACTGCAGGGAACCGCCGTCCTGGTGCGAGTTCCGCGCGCCGGGAACTCGTTCGAGGAACCCGGTGCGCTCGGGAGTGTCGCCGAACACACTGTCGGCTGGCTCGACCGGCTCGACGCCCGAAAACGCCACGCCGACTCGTCGGACGCCTAACGCCGCATCGCATGTCCCGGCTTCGCTGGATCGGCCGCATCTCGCAGCCGCAATGGGTGGTGATTGCGGTGATCGTCGGCGTGTTGCTGGGATGGATGTTCCCGGACCGATCCGGTGGCGGATTTCGCGCGTCCGACCTGCAGGTGCTGTCGAACGTGTTCCTTCGGATGATCAAGTCGCTCGTCGCGCCACTGCTCTTCGGGACGCTCGTGGTGGGGATCGCGGGACATGGCGGCGACATGAAACGCATCGGAACACTCGCCGTCCGCTCCCTCATCTACTTCGAGGTCGTCACCGCTCTGGCGCTAGCCGTGGGGCTGCTCGCCGCGAACGTGGCACAGCCGGGGGCGGGTGTGACACTCGGTACGACGGCCGCCGAAGCTGGCGCGGAGCCAATCGCGAAGGCGCCAGCCTTCGGAAGCATTCTGGAGCACATCGTTCCGCAGAGCTTCGTCGACGCGGCCGCTCACAACGACGCGCTGCAGATCACGTTCTTCAGCATCGTGTTCGCCGTGGCACTCGCGAGGGTCCGCGGGCCGGCGAAGACGCTGATGCTGACATTCTGCCAGGCGCTCTCCGACGTGATGTTCGAGTTCACCGGGCTCGTGATGCGGTTCGCGCCCATCGGCGTCGGCGGCGCCATCGCGACGACGGTCGGGAAGAGCGGCATCGGTGTGCTGCGACACCTCGGCGCGCTGGTCTTCACGCTCTACGGTGCGCTCATCGTCTTCGCTCTGTTCGTGCTGTTACCGATCGCGATGGCTTTCCGGGTTCCGGTGCGGCGGTTCTGGAGCGCGACGAAAGAGCCGTGGCTCATCGCGTTCTCGACGGCGTCATCCGAGGCGGCTCTCCCACTGGCACTGGCCAACATGGAGCGACTCGGTGTGCCGCGTCGGATCGCTTCGTTCGTGCTGCCCGCCGGCTACACGTTCAACATGGATGGGACGACGCTGTACCTCGCGATGGCGTCGATGTTCGTCGCGCAGGCGGCGGGGATCGCGCTGCCCGTGTCCCAGCAGATCCTCATGATGTTGACGCTCATGTTGACGAGTAAGGGGATGGCGGCAGTGCCTCGCGCCTCGTTGGTGGTGCTGTCGGGTACACTCACGCAATTCGGTCTGCCAGTCGAGGGCGTCGCAGTCATTCTTGGGGTGGACGCGTTCATGGACATGGCGCGTACGTCACTCAACGTGGTCGGCAACTGCCTCGCGTCGGTATTGCTCGCTCGATGGGACGGCTCGTTCGACGTGGCGGATGATGTCGCTTCGCGCGACGGGCGGCGGATCCCGCTGTTGGTCACCGAGTCGGCCGGGCGTTAGGCGGGACGCGCATGACCATCGAGATTCGCACGGTGAGGCCGGACGAGTTCCCGTCGCTGGTGCCGGCGCTGGTCGATCTGCTCGTTGACACCGTCGACGACCGAGCGCCCCTCGGCTTCATCCCACCCGTCGTGCCGGCCGCCGCGTGGAAGTACTGGATCGGTCTCGGTCCCGAGCTCGCCGCCGGCTCGCGCTTGCTCGTGGGTGTGTTCCGTGATGGGTGGGTAGTGGGTTCCGCGCAACTATGGCTCCCGTCGCTGCCTAACGCTCGGCACAGAGCTGACGTGCAGAAGGTGTTCGTCGCCCGGACGCTTCGTGGCCGGGGCGTCGGCGCAGCGCTGATGACGGCGCTGCATGCGTCCGCGCGCGAGCGCGGCCGTTCGCTCCTGTTGCTCAACGCACGCCGTAATGTGGCTGATCGCTTCTATAAGCCACTCGGCTATCAAGAGGTCGGTGTGATTCCGGGCTATTCGCTGGGATCCAATGGAGCGCGCATCGATACGGCATCGCTGTACCTGGAGCTGTGAACCGCACGCGAAAGGCGGCAGGTGACAGGCGACAGGCGGCAGGTAACTTCGGACTGCGCGGTAAAGCGGCCGCCGGCCGCCTGTCGCCTGTCGCCTAAACCCGTGCCGTATCCCGCCTGAAGAGCGCCATTGCCCCCACTCCGAACACCAGCGTCCACGCGACGACGCTCATGATCGCGCCTGACGAGAACCCACCCACGAGCGGCGCTCGCGCGATCACTCCGACGCCCCATACGGGCGAGAAATGCGCAACCGTGCGCATCGTCGGCGACAGCGCCGAGAGCGGGATGAAGAGGCCGCCGAACATCGCGAGGACGGCGAGCAGCGGCCCCACGAACTGCATCACGTTCTCGGACGGGAGCAGGAATCCCATGAACAGGCCGAACGCCGCGAACACGAACGAGCCGAGCCAGCCGGCGAGCCCGGAGAGCAGCCAGACATGCGGCGCGAGGTGCACGCCGGACAGCGCGCCCACGGCGAACTCCGCCACGATCGCGATCAGGCCTAACGTCATCGCGGTCAATACCTTCATCGCAACGTAGGCGCCTGGCCGGAGCGGCGTCAGGCGCAACTGACGACTCCAGCCGAGACTGCGTTCGACCGCGACCGCTGCGCCGCCGGCTGTCGTGCCAACCATCGCGCCGTAGACGGCCATACTGATCATGACGTACGCGATGGCCGCCGGGCCGCCCTGTGCCTGCGCCTTCGACGACAACCCGAACATGAAGAAGAACACACTCGGGAAGACGAGGATGAACATCACCGTCCGCCGATTGCGAAGTACGCGACGCACTTCGAGCTTGAGCGCGGTCAGATTGAATCCGCCGAGCGGTGGCACCTGGCGTTCGTGGGCGTGCGGCGTCGCGGTGGAATCCTGGACGGACGTCGTCATCGGGAAGCTCCATTCTCCGCCGCGATATCGCTCGTCAGGGCGACGAACGCCGCCTCGAGGTTCTTCGACGAGATCTCGAGATCGCGCGCAGCGGTGTGGGTGAGCAAGTAGCGTGCGACGGTATCCGAGTCCGCGCACTGCACGAGGACCGTGTCGCCGCGGCACTCGACGTTCGTGACGCCGCCTAACGCGCGGAGCGTGCGCTCGTCGGCATCGGGGAGCGTGGCGCGGACCACCCGGCCCGACGCGAGGTTCTTGATCTCGGACGTCGTGCCGTCGGCGACGACGGATCCCTGACGAATGAGCACGATGCGGTCGGCGTACGCGTCAGCCTCGTCGAGGTAGTGCGTCGCGAACATGACCGTCCGCCCACGCTCGGCGTCCTCGCGAATCGCGCCCCAGAAAGCGCGACGCGTCTCCACGTCCATTCCCGTGGTCGGTTCATCGAGCACGAGCAACCGCGGATCGGAGAGCAGCGCCATCGCGAAGCGGAGGCGCTGCTGCTCGCCGCCGGAGCATTTAGCGACGCGCCGATCGGCGATGGCCGCGATACCGGCGCGATCGAGGACCTCGTCCACCGGCTTCGCGTGGGAGTACAGGGATGCGGTGTACGCGACGGTTTCCTCGACGGTGAAGTCCTTGAGCAGCCCACCGTTCTGCATGACGGCAGACACGTCGCCCCGGGCTATCGCGTCCTCCGGCGTCGTGCCGTACACGCGAACGGTTCCGGCATCGGGTCGCGCGAGGCCGAGCAGCATGTCGATGGTCGTCGTCTTCCCGGCGCCATTGGGGCCGAGGAAGGCGACGATCTCACCGGACTCGATCTGGAGGGACAAGTCGTTGACGGCGGTGACGGGCCCGAACCGCTTCGTCAGATTGCGCAGGTCTACAGCGAGCACGTGGTCTCGTGGGGGGAGGTCTCATCGCGTACGATCCGCCCCGACGCAGGTTTCGGTGGTTCACGTCGGTCAGTATTCGGCGAACGAGTCATCCTGATAGCAGTACAGCCACCGCTCACCCGGCTCGGCGGAGGCGCCGACGGGGTGTCCACTCGAGTGCGCGTGGCGGCTCGCGTGCTTGTTGGGTGAGCTGTCGCAGCAGAGCGTGACGCCGCACGCCTGGCAGGTGCGGAGGTGCATCCAGCGGGAGCCCGTCTTGATGCACTCATCGCACTGGTAGTGCTCCGGCTGACGGACCGTCGTGATGGCAGTGATGTGATGGCAGGGGCCGTTGGACATGTGACCTCAGATGTCCGGGACTGGAAGTTTAACCGGACTGGTGGTCCGGCGCCTCGATCGCGAACGCCAGGCGCTCCTGAAACGGCGTGAATCCGAGCTGCTCGTAGAACCGCCGCGCGCCGCGATTGAACGACCAGACATTCAGGACGACGCGGTGGACGGCTTCCGCGGCTGCCGTTTCCCGCACGGCATCCCACAATGCCTCGCCGATCCCGCGCGAGCGATGTCGCGCATCGACGCCCATCTGGTCGAGCAGTAGCAGACGTGAGGCATAGCGCCACAACGACTCCGGTTCGACCACGAGGCGCGCATAGGCGTATCCGACCGTGTCGTCGGCGAGCGTCGCAACCCAGTAGAACTGTCCCGGCGTGGTCACGCGCGTGGCGATTTCGGCGTGTGGCTCGACGCCACCCGGCTTGAAGAGATCCGGATGTCCGGCCACGTGCGCGTCCTGGACCTCGAGCGCGAGCCGCACGATGTCGGCGACGTCGTGTGGTGTCGCACGCCTAACGACAACGGTCGGTGACGTCGTCACCCGCCCGTTGCCATCGCGGCGAGCATGGCCTTGTCCTGTGCGAGCCGCGTCTCGAGCAGCGCCACGAGCGCCTCCTCCTGTTTGACGAAGCCGGCGAACGCGTGGCGCGGCGGAGCCGACATCATGACGGTCATGTCGTGACGGCCCATCGGGAGCGTTCGATATCCGGCCATGCGCTCCGCCGTGTCGGCCAGCTCCCCGGCGATGCGCCGGTGCGCACTCGCCAGCTCGCGATAGGCCTCGTACTCGCGCTTCGCGTTTTCGTCGGTAAGATCCAGAGCTTTCATGTGCACCTCGAGCACACGCGCCGTCGACGCGACGAGATCGCCGAGGCTGGCCGTGAGCGCGGAGTGTTGAGCGAGTCCTTTGCCGCAGGTTTGCTGTTCGTCCATTTCAAACCGTGAGTCGGTGGTGATCCATGAAGATTCTAACTCTCGTCCCTGCCGCAGCGTTGATCGCGTGCACGTCCGTCGAGCGGGACAGCGATCTGCCTCCGACGGGCACCTTCTCGATCATCGCATACGACTCGGCCTCCGGTCAACTCGGAGGCGCGGTGCAGTCGCGCGTGTTCTCGGTGGGCAACGGTGTGCTCTGGGCTGAGGCCGGCGTCGGGATCGCAGCGACACAGGCGATCGTCGATGTCAGCTACGGGCCGCAGGCGCTGGCACTGCTGCGCCAGGGGAAGTCGGCGGCCGAGGTGGTGAAGGCCGTGTGGGAAAAGGACCCGGATCCGGACAGCGCGCGCTGGTCGAAGCTCGGTCGACAGTTCGCCGTGGTGGACGCGAAGGGTAATGTGGCGGCGTATACTGGTCCGCGCGCGACGCCCTGGGCGGGAGATCGGCAGGGGGCGCACGTCACCGCGCAGGGCAACATTCTCGCCGGACCGGGTGTGGTGGATTCCATGATGGCGGCGTACAACCGCACGGAGGGCTCGCTCGCCCTGCGGCTCGTCGCGGCGCTGGAGGCGGGGCAGGCGGCGGGTGGTGACACGCGCGGCAAACAGAGCGCGGCGATGCTGATCGTGAAGAAGTGCGGGGGCGTGTGGCTGCATAACGACGTGGTCCTGCGGCTTCAGGTAGACGACAACCCGGAGCCGATCGCCGAGTTACGGCGGCTGGTCGAGAAGGCGCCACAGACGCCGCGGGGGGTGACGGATGCGTCGAAGGATGCTGCGTGCCGATAGGATCGGTGGCAGCCCGGCGATGTTTCAGTAGACCGCCCCGATCACTAACGAGGAAAGCTCCAGAACGCCCCCGTCAACCCAGCGCCCGCGAACACTGCCTCCGCCTCATCCAGCGTAAAACGCCGCCAACCTGGCTCGAGCCGGCGTCCATGCCACTGGTTCGCCACCATCCACATCTGCTCCGGCGTGAATACCGCGCCTCGATTCAATCCTCGTGTTTCGCACCACCGATGCACGTGCTCTTCCGACCGGAAGAGGAGCATGGTGCTTCAGGTGAACACGATGTCCTCCCACCAGCGCGCCGCCGGCACGGCGAAATGCACCACAGCGTCGGTGGGCTGGAGCGCTCCAGCGCGAACCGTGAGCGTCAGCGGCGCCTCGCAATCCGCGCACACGGTCGCGACGTCGCCATCGCGGCCGAGCATCGCGATGACACCTAACGCGTCCCACACGCAATTGCCGTAATGCGCTCGTCCGTCGGCCATGCGAACGACGTGCGGTGTCGGGACCGCGGAGAGCGGCGCGGCCATGAGCACGTCACGCGTTCCCGGCCGGAGCACGATCACTCGATTCGCCGCCAACCGGTCATACGCGGCTGCTACGTCGGACTCCGACACGCCCAGCGCGGCGCCGGTATCGCCGACGCTCGGCGCGACGCCGCCCGCGAGCAGCGCGTGGAGGAGGTGAAGCCGAACGTCGTCGTCCGTCACTGACCGCCCACGAGACTTCGGATCTGCTTCACCGCGTAGTCGACCTTCATGTCGAAGACCTTCTTCCCCAACTCGGCGCTGGACCGGCGGGCATCACCGGTGATGCCGTTGTTGACGCGCTGTGCGGTGGAGTCAAAGGGCTGCCCGGGTTGGCGCACCGGGTCGCCGAGGGCGGTCTTGACGAGCTCTTTCCGCACCCACAGGTCGCCGCCGAGGTAGAGCATCTCCGACGTGTCGGGGATTCCGGCGTGCGAGCTCGCGGGGTAGCCGTTGTCGACGAGCCACTTGTCGAAGTCGGCCTGTGCCTTGGCGTACACCTCGTCGCAGTAGTAGACGTGAATCCCCTGCGGCGCGTACGTGTCGTCGAGCTTCTTGGCAACCTCGCGATATACGTTAGGCTGTCCGCCGCCGTGGTCGCCCATGAGAATGACGTTCTTGAACCCGGTGGCGATCGCCTGTTCGCTCACGCGCTCGAGGATGGCGGCGAGGATCTCAGGGGTGAGGCCGATCGTTCCGGGAAGGGCCGCGCTTGCATTGTTCGGCGTGTACGGGAGCACGGGCATCGCAATCGCGTTGCCCAACTTGAGCGCGATCGCCTTGACGGTCGCTTTGCCCATGAGGTTGTGGCCGCCGTTCACATTCTGCGGGCCGCGCTGCTCGGTGCCACCGGTGTAAAAGAGCGCGGTGGTCTTGCCCGCGGCGAGCGCCTCCTTCACCTCGGGCCAGGTCATCATCTCGAACTCGACGAGCGGCTCCTTCGGCTTCGCGGTTTCCGACAGCGGGGTAAGCGAGGCGTCGGCAGCGGCTGGCGTGATGGCGTTCTGGGCGAACACAGGTGCGGCTACGAAGGCGAGCGCGGGCAACAGGCGGAATGACATGCGATGCATTGGAGTCCTCACGGGGGCGTTGTCGGCCCGGAGAAACAGCGTTGTCCGAGGCGCGTTCGCAAGGTAGGCAGCAGGCGGCAGGCGGCGGGCGGCAGGCGACAGGCGACAGGCGGCAGGCGACAGGCGACAGGCGACGAACGACAAAAGACCTCGGATGCCTCCATCGCGTTGGCGAGACGCCGATGGACTCACCCTAACGCGATGTATTCGCGACGTGGCCGGCGAGCACTCGCGTCGTGAAGCGCTGGACCTCATCCGCGCGCTCGATCCGATCCTCGACCCGGTCGACTACATCCTCGAGGATTCGCACGCGATCGGCAAGCGCGTCGAGCTGGTCAGGCGCGGTGGATCGTCGCTCGTACGCGCGGACGAATCGCCACGCGAGGTAGCCACCGGTTGCAAACACCGCATACGGAGCTGCCTCGCCGAGGAAAGAGGACAGCATGCCAATCCCGAGCTCCATAGCTTCTCCTCGACTGGGTCGCCGGCGAGAAGTCCCGGCTTTGCCGGGCCTTCGAGCGCCAAGGTAGAGCGAGGAAATGAAGCTGGTCTGTCAGCGGCGTTAAGTGTCGATTAAACGGCTGCGGACTCGCGCGATGCGGCGCCTATCGCTCCTCTTCCCAGAGCTTCGGGTACACCACCGGGAAGCCCGTGCTGTTCACGACCAGCATGCCTGCGTAATCGAAGCGCGGTGCTTCGTACCAGTACTCCGTCTCGGTTCGGCGCTCGTAGCGTTGTTCCAGCACGCTCAATTGCCGTGTGGCGACGTCGAGCCACGCGACCGGCACGCGCGCGGACTGTCCCACGTGCAGGGCAACCCGCCGGATCTGCAAGGCGTTCGTCGCGGGGGTGAACCCGAGGTCGACGTCCACGCAATCGGGGAGATCCGGACCCGCCTCGCCATTCAGGATCCACACCCCCCTCGCGGATCGGCGAATCCCGATGTCGACCTCCGTGGACCCTAACGACCCGTGAATGTGCGCGTCGAGGGTTCGCCAGTACTGGTCACAGGTGACCCGATAGGCGAGCTGTGCAACGGCGCCACTATGGAGAAACGCCGCGACGCCTTCCAATCGCCACCGCTCGCCCTCGCGAACCAAACGACATGCATCGTGGCCGGCGGTATCCAGCCGCCGCCAGAGTATCCAAGTCGCCACGCTCGAACCCGCATCCACCGCCGCCTGCCCCACCGAGCCTCCAACCGTCGTTGACCACCACTCTACCCCTCGCGCAGCGCCGTCAGCGGATCCGTCTCCGCCGCGCGTTTGGCGGGCACGTAGCTCGCCACCAGGGCCACGACGACAAACAGACCGGACATCCCGACGAACGTGAGTCCATCCAGTGGACTGACGTTGAACAGGAATCCCGCTATGAGCCGAGTGGCGGCAGCTGCCAGCAGCACGCCGACGACCACACCTGTACTGGCAAGCCGCATGCCCTCGCGCAGCACCATGCCCAGCACGTCAGCGCGCTGCGCGCCTAACGCCACGCGGACTCCGATCTCACGTGTCCGGCGACCCACCGAGAACGCGATCAGACCATACAGCCCGACGGCCGCCAACAGCAATCCCACCCCGCCCAGGACGCCGGTCACCGTCGCCGCCACCCGCTGCGGGAAAAGCACAATGGTCGTCTCTCGCCGGAGCGTGGTCACGAGTGGCGGCGGCAGGGCAGGGTCGAGCGCGCGCACCGCGTCCCGGATCGTTGGCGCCAACGCCGCCGGGTCGAGCGCCGTCCGGACGATCAATCGCTGGTCGGGCCGTGAATACTGCGCGAGCGGCACGTACACGAATGGCTGCTTTCGCTCGGTGAGCGTCCCGTACTTCGAGTCGCGCGCGACACCGACCACCAATACCCGCTCGCCATGGAACCCGAGCGTCCGGCCGATCGCGCTCGCGCCGGGCCACAGGCGATTCGCCAGCGTCTCGTTCACGACGACGACCTTCTGCGAGGTCGCATCGTCCTGCTGGACGACGGCTCGTCCCAGCTGGATCGGAATCCTCACGACGTCGAAGTAGCCCGGATCGATCGCGGACACCCCGACCCGAACGCGCGAAACGCCGTCACCGTCCGTCCCGGGGCCTTCGGGTCGGACGAAATCGTCGCTGTTCGACATCGTGAGCGGCAGGATGTCGGTGTACGACGTGGCCGTCACACCCGGCATCGCGCCAACACGCTCGCGAAGCGCCCGGAAGAACCGATCCGCTTTCGTGGAATCGTAGCCCCACGACTCCGCGTTGAAGTACGCGGTCGCGACGCCATTCGGCTCGAAGCCCGGGTCGGTCCGAGCGCCGTCGTTCAGCGCTCGCGTGAACAGCCCGGCAGCCACGAGCAACACGAGGGATAGGGCGAGCTGCGCCACGATGATCGCGTTCCCGGCCAGCGAGCGTCGAGCGCTGCTCGCGGCCGCGTCGTTTCGCAGACGCGCCGTGATGTCACGACCGACGCCTTGAAGGGCCGGCGCCAGGCCGAACACGAGCCCGGTCGCCAGCGAGACGCTCAGCGAGAAGATGAAGACGCGAGGGTCCGGCGAGAGCTCGAGCGACAATGACGAATCGCCGGGGATCGGAATTCGCTCGAGCGCACTGGTCGCGAACCACGCCACCCCCATTCCACCGAGCGAGCCGATCAGGAACAGCAGCAGGCTTTCGGTGAGGAGCTGCCTGACGAGTCGCCCCCGACCTGCGCCGAGCGCGGTGCGCAACGCCATCTCGCGCTGGCGCGCGATGGCCCGCGCGGACAGCATCGAGCCGACGTTCACGCTGGCGATCACGAGGACGAGCCCGGCAGCTCCGAACAGGAGGGAAGTGAAGCCAAGAAAGGCGCGACGGGCGTCGTCCGGCAGCCCGGTGAGGTCCGTGATCCGGATGCTGGCGTACCGCTTGTATCCCGCCGGCTCTTTCGTCTCGCTCAGCCATGCCTCGGTCAAGGCCGTGAGCTCACGGCGCGCGGCGTCGCGCGTGACGCCGGGTGCGAGACGACCGAACATCCAGAGCCAGGTGTCATTCATGAGATCCGCACCAGGTCGCAGCTGCGCCTGCATCATGAGCGGTACCCACGCATCCACCTTGAGCGGCGAGAAGACTCCGCGAAATCCGCTGGTCGTGACACCGATGATGGTGTACGGATGGCCGTTCACGTTCACCGTTCGCCCGATCGCGGCTGTGTCGGCTCCGAGCCGACGCTCCCAGAAGTCGTGCGAGACGACCAGCACGGGATTCGCCAGCGGCGTCCGGTCCTCGTCAGGTACGAAGAATCGGCCGAGCGCGGGGTGTTCGCCGAGGACGGAGAAGTAGTTCCCGCTGACGATGTTCCCGTAGACCGCGTGGCCCTCCCCGTTGACCGCGATCGACAGGGCGGCCTTGCTCCAGGCCGCGATACCGGAGGCCGTCCGCGCGTTCTCCACGAGGTGGCGGTAGTAGAGGTACGAGCCGGACACGCCTTCGCTGAAGTCGCGACTGCGACGCTCGAAGAGGAACAGCCGATCGGGGTCGGCGGTGCCGGGAAGTGGCCGGAGGACGACGGCGTTGATGCCGCTGAAGATCGTCGTGACCGCGCCGCAGCCTAACGAGATGATCGCGATTGCGACCACGGTGAACACGGGGCTCCGCCGGAGCATTCGAATGGCGAAGCGGAGATCGTGGACGAAGGTCTCGAGCACGCTGTCGCTCCTTGTCGTGGCGAAGGGATCGTACGGCGGCAATGGTTGCGGGTTTCAGTGGGCGACCGGCGACCGGCGACCGCCTGCCGCCCACTGCTAGGCCAGCGCGTCCGGCGCTACCTCGTCTGGCGTCAAAGCGCCGGTCATGAGGGCGACTGTATCACTCATGCTGATCTTCTTCGGGTTCAGCACCGCAATCCGCTTCCCGAGCCGAGCCACGTGAATCCGGTCGGCGATCTCGAAGACGTGTGGCATGTCGTGCGAGATCAGGACCACCGACAATCCGCGGTCACGCACGCGGCGGATGAGGTCGAGCACCATCGAGCTCTGCTTGACGCCTAACGCCGCCGTCGGCTCATCCATGATCACGACGTGTCGTGCGAAGGCCGCGCTACGCGCCACCGCGACGCCTTGCCGCTGCCCGCCCGACAGCGTTTCCACGGCCTGCCCCATCGAGCCGATCTCGATACGCAGGTCGCGCATGTGTTCCGTGCTGTCCTCGCGCATGCGCTTCTTGTCCAGCATGCGGAACACCGAGCCGAGCACGCCTGGCCGCCGCACCTCGCGGCCAAGATACAGATTTTCCGCGATCGAAAGCGCGGGGGCGACCGCGAGGTCCTGATAGACGGTCTCGATGCCGGCGCGGCGCGCATCCATCGGCGTGCGGAAGTGGACCACGCTCCCGTCGAGCCGAATCTCACCCGCATCGGGAACGAGCGCGCCAGACAGCGCCTTGATCAATGTCGATTTACCGGCGCCGTTGTCGCCGATCACCGCGAGAATCTCGGCCGCCCGGAGTTCGAAGTCGGCGTCGTCGAGCGCCGTGACGTGCCCGTAGCGCTTGACGAGCCCTCGCGCTTCCATGACAAGCGTGGTCGCGATGCCGGCCGTCATGTCAGCGCGCTCCACGACGCGAGAGCTGATCCGTCGCCACGGCGAGAATCACCAGGATGCCCGTGATGAGGATCTGGTAGACGGACGATACCCCCATGAGTGTGAGCCCGTTCCGGAAGACGCCGACGATCAGCGCGCCCACGAGCGACCCGAGCACCGTGCCTCGACCTCCGAAGAGGCTCGTGCCGCCGAGCACGACGGCAGTTATCGCGTCGAGGTTCTCAGTCTGACCGGCGTTAGGGTCGCCCACTCCGGTGCGGGCGACGGACAGGAGCGCCGCGATCCCATAGAGCACGCCGGCGAGGACGTACACGGCCAGGATCACGCGGGGCGTCGCGATGCCGGTGAGGCGAGCCGCCTCCGGGTTGTTGCCGACCGCGTACACGTGCCTCCCGGCGGCCGTCTCGCGCAGCACGAACGCCGTGAGCGCGTAGAGGGCGAGCATGACGACGACCCCGTAGACGACCGTCGTCCCGCCGACGTGGAACGTTCCGCCCAGCGCGTTCATCGCGTCGGGCAGGTCGGTGACTGTCTGGGCGTTCGAGTACAGCTGCGTGATGGCGAAGGCGATGTTGAGCGTGCCTAACGTCACGATGAACGGCGGCAGGTTGATCCGCGTGACGAGCAGGCCGTTGAGGAGGCCGAAGCCGGTCGTCGCGCCGACCCCGACCACGATCGCCAGTGGAACGCTCACCCCGAGCTCGGCCGCGAGCTTTGTCATGACGATCGCGCCGAGCGCCATCACGGTGCCGCAGGAGAGGTCGACGCCGGCGGTGAGGATCACGAGCGTCTGGCCGATCGCGATGACCCCCACCACCATGACCTGCTGTAGCACGATCGAGAGGTTGTCGCCGGTGAGGAACCGGTCGCTCCGGGTGGCGAAGAACACGCACGCGGCGAGCAGAGCAATCAGCGGCCCAACTTTGCCGAGGGCGCCGAGGACCCGGTTGTGATCCCGAGCGAAGCGAGGGATCGCGCTCATCCCGATAGAGAGACTCGCCCCTCTACCCGGAGGATTGCGATCCCTCGCCTGACGGCTCGGGATGACACGTCATTTCCTACCGAAGCACAGCGACATGCCCGTTGCGACGTCCTTGCTGTCCACCCCCGCGACTGGCTTCGCCGCGATGAGCGCGACGCCGGTGTCGGTGTAGCCGCCAGGCTTCCTGCCGGTCTTGATGAACGCGGCGGCAGCGGCGACGCCAAGCTCCGCCATCTTCACGGGGTATTGCTGCGCCGTCGCGGCGATCGCACCGGAGCCGATGTCCCTGATCCCCTGACATCCGCCGTCCACCGACACGAGTACGACGCCCTTCTCCTTGCCGGCAGACTTGAGCGCCTTGAACGCGCCGGCCGCCGTGGGCTCGTTGATCGTGTAGACGACGTTGATGTCCGGATTCTTCTGCAGGCACGTCTCCATGCCCGTCTGCCCCTTCGTCTGGTCCCCGTAGCTGTCCGCCATGCACACGACCTCGCGCGGCCGGCCTAACGTGTTGCTCGCCTTGTCGGGCGCGGCGAGACCGAATCCCTTGAGGAATCCGTTGTGGCGCTGCGCGCCGACCGGATGGCCCGGAAGGAGGTCCAGCGTGGCGATCTTCGGCGTTTTGCTGCCTAACGCTGCCCTGGCGTACTGGCCGATGAGCGTGCCGGCCCGGTAGTTGTCCGTCGCGTACAGCGCGTCGGTAGCGTCCACCGGGTCCGTCGGGCTGTCCAGCGCGATCACGACCACACCTTTCTCCCGCGCCTTCTTGATGGCGGGGACGATCGCTTTGGAATCGTTCACGGTGATCATGATGACCTTCGCGCCAGCCGCCATCATGTTCTCGAGCGCGGTCACCTGGCCCGCGTTGTCGCCATCGTTCTTGCCGGCACCGGAGATCAGCTTGAGACCGTTCGCCTTCGCGGCATTCTGCGCGCCCTCCTTCATCTTCACGAAGAAGGGGTTGGTCTCGGTCTTCGTGATCAGCCCGACGATCGCCTGCTGCGCGTCGAGCGTGGCAGCGCTCACGATGAGCGCTGCCACGCAGGTGAGTCCAATTTTCAGGGATGCGCTCACAGGTTCCGGCGATTCAGCTCGGAGACCGCGAAGTCCGCCGCGCGGGCCGTCAGCGCCATGTAACTGAGCGATGGGTTCTGACATGCGGTGGACGCCATGCACGAACCGTCCGTGACGAACACGTTAGGCGCGTCCCACACCTGATTGTGCTTGTTGAGCACGGAGTTCTTCGGGCTCGTGCCCATCCGGGCCGTGCCCATCTCGTGAATCCCCATGCCGGGGTAATACTCGTCGTCGTACGTCTCGACATCCTTGATGCCGCACGCCTCGAGCATCTCGGCCATGTCGTTCGCCATGTCCTTCCGCATGAGCCGCTCGTTCTCCCCGATCGCGCAGTCGATCTTGAGGACGGGCAGTCCCCACTTGTCCAACTTGGTGTGGTCGATCGAGACCTTGTTCTCGTGGTTAGGCAGCATCTCGCCAAACGCGCTGCCACCGATCGTCCAGGTGCCCGGCTCGGCGGCCTTGTCCTTGAACGCGCCCCCCACGCCCAGCTCGGCCACCGCGCGCGACCAGCCATCGCGGCCCGCGCCGCCTTCGTACCCGAAGCCGCGCAGATACGGGCGCTTCTCGCCCAGCAGATTGCGGTAGCGTGGCACGTACGACGGGTTCGGCCGGCGACCGACGTAGTATTTGTCGTCCAGGCCTTCGACCCGGCCCTGGGCGCCGACGCGGAAGTGATGATCCATCAGGTTGTGGCCCAGCTCTCCGGAACTGCTTCCGAGTCCGCCCGGCCAGATATCCGTCGCCGACCGGAGGAGGATCCATGTCGAGTTCAGTGTTGACGCGCAGAGGAACACGACCTTGGCCGTGTAGTCCGTGACCGCGTTGGTGATCCCGTCGAGCACGCGAACGCCGGTTGCGCGCTTCGCGTTCTTGTCGTACAGCACCTCGTTGACGATCGCCCACGGCTTGAGCGTGAGCTTACCGGTCTTCATCGCCGCCGGCAGCGTCGATGACTGTGTGCTGAAGTAGGCGCCGTACGGGCAGCCGAGCCAGCAGGCATCGCGGTATTGGCAGGCGCTGCGGCCGGGGAGCGGCTGCGAGAGGTTTGCCGTGCGCGCCGAGATCAGTCGTCGCTTGCCGTCGAATTTCGTCGTTAGGCGATCCGCCACGAGCTGCTCGGCGCAGTTGAGCGGCATCGCGGGCTGGAACTCGCCGTCGGGGAGCTGCGGCAGCCCCTCCTTGGAGCCGGCGATGCCCGCGAACTTCTCGACGTGACTGTACCAGGGCTCGATGTCGGCGTAGCGGATCGGCCAATCGGTGCCGAGCCCCTGCTTCACGTTCGCCTCGTAGTCGAGATCGCTCCACCGGAAGCTGCAGCGACCCCACATCAGCGAGCGGCCGCCGACGTGGTAGCCGCGGTACCAGTCGAATCGCTTGACCTCGGTGTACGGCGACTCCTCGTCGTTCGCCCACCAATCGAGATTCTTCTCGTTGAGCGGATAGTCGCGCTTGAGGACGGGATAGTGCTTCTCCATCTCACGGGTGCGACCGCCGCGATGGGGATATTCCCACGGCCCCTTCGTCGCGTTCACATAGTCCTTGATGTGCTCGATGTTCTTGCCACGCTCGAGCAGCAGAACACGCAGCCCCTTCTCGGTGAGCTCCTTCGCGGCCCAGCCTCCAGAGATGCCGGATCCGACAACGATCGCGTCGTATGCTGTGGATTGCACAATCCCTTCCGCGGCTGAGGACTTTGCTGATGGCCTGAGACGCTTCCGTTCGACGCGGCGGAACATGGCAGGAGCCGCGAACGCCCGCTAGCTAGTCCTGTTCGCCGGCGGAACTCCGTCCGACGCGGCGTGGTCGGTCGAGGAGTCCCTCTGCAACGCCATCGCGACCGCTGCCGTGCGCGAGTCGACCCCGAGCTTTTGGTAGATGTTCGCGAGGTGAGCCTTCACGGTTCGCTCTGCAATGTCGAGTTGTTCGGCGATCTCGATCGTGCGCGCGCCGCTGGTGAGCGACCGAAGGACTTCGCGCTCCCTGGCAGTGAGTCGGGCGAGGTCCCGGCGATCGAAGTCCACCTCGGCCGGGGCGGGCACCTGCCGTATGTTCGCAGCCTCCTCTGCGCCGGGGCGGGCCGGCGCGGACTGCGGGTCTGGCGCATCGCGACGCACGAGTGCGGCGACCGCATGAGCCAGCACTCCGACTACGGCCAAGAGAAGGCCGACCGTGGCCGCGCGGTAGACTCCCCAGGCGAATGCGGCGCTCGCGCCGAGCAATACGATGGCTCCGGTCGTGATGGCCATCGTTCCCCACTGCGATTCGGCGACGACGATGGCTTCGACAGTGAGCGCGACGTACAGCGTTAGGACGACGGGGACGATCGTCCCCGTCAGGCCGACGAGAAAGACGAGCGTCGCCTGGATAGCGAGATAGCCTGCAACGGTGAGGCGCTCACGCAGCCGGTCGCTGAACCAGTAGACCGTGCTGTGCGCCACCAGCGCGACGGCAACGGCCAGCGTCATGCCCGGGCTCGGCCGTCGATCCGCGATGGGCATCGAGAGACTCGAGACGGTGTTGAACACCGCCAGCGCCGCGATGCCGATCGCGAGCGTTCGGCCGAGCCGTTTGTCGCGCATGCGGCGAAGGTGGGTTGATGCCGTGAATCGAGCAACCCTTCGAGTGAAGGACTAGTCCGTTCGTACGATGCGTCGCGCGATTCGCCGGCCTACGGTTGCGCTCGTGCGCCACGACGGCGCTACCGAACTTCAACCGGAGCCCTCGCGTGAACGTCGCTCGCATCAAGTCTGGCGCCCGGCTCGCCGCCGTCTGGATTCCGACGCTCTTTCTCGTCTTCGTGTTCGCCCCGCAGGCGTGGAACAAGCTGTCGGACACGGGCGGCTGGGCGATCGCGTTCCGCCACTGGGGCTATCCGACGTGGTTCCGGATCCTCATCGGGTTCGTGGAGACCTCTGCTGCGCTGCTACTTCTCTGGCCTCGGAGCGCGATCGTCGGTGCGGCGCTCATCATCGCCGTGATGCTCGGCGGGACAGGGACGCACATCGTGAAGGACCACGGACGACATGTGACGAGCGAGATGTTGCCGATCACGCTTGCGACGATCGTTCTCGTGCTGAGAATCCGCCGGGCGCGATCAAGGGGTCAGAGCTCTTGAAAGCCCGGTTTCAAGGGCTCTGACCCGTTGATCGCCCAAAGGGCGTTTCGACGGTGTGACCCTCGATCGACTCAATCGCCGCGGATTCCTCGCTGAATCCGGTCGAGCCGCTACGGCAGGCTGGATCGCGCTCGAGATCCCCTGGCTTGCCGCGCTGGCGAGCTGCCGGCGCGAAGACGAGAGCGCGGCCCACGAGTTTGCTGCGCTCACGCCTGCGGAGGCCAGGGCGATGCGGGCCTTCGCCGCTCAGATCATTCCGTCCGACAAGAGCCTGCCCGGCGCGGACGAAGCGGGGGCCGTGCATTTCGTCGACCGGGCATTCGGCAAGCCGTTCTTCGCTGATATCGTCCCTGTCGTGCGCGCTGGTCTCGCCGACCTCGACGCGCGCGCGCGCACGCTCGGCGAGCGCGACTTCGCGTCGGTCTCGCCCGGGCGACAGGTGGCACTCATGCAACAAGTCGAGCGCACGCCGTTCTTCGCGGCGGCACGCATGCTCGTCATCGTCGGAACGTTTGCCGACTCCGCCTACGGCGGCAACAGGAACGGTACCGGGTGGACGATCGTGGGTCTCGAGCACGAGCCCACGTATGCGGCGCCATTCGGCTGGTACGACGCGCAGGACGAGACGAACGCGAAGCACGACGCATGACGCAGCGCACATATGCAGAGGGCGAGACCGTCGATTTCGTGATCGTCGGATCTGGGGCCGCGGGTGGAGTGCTCGCGAAGGAGCTTGCGACAGCGCGCTTCGATGTGGTGGTGCTCGAGGCGGGACCGTGGCAGCAGCCCAGCCAGTTCACGCACGATGAGTGGGCCGTGGAGCGCGAGAACGCGATGCTCAATCTCGCGTTCGAGCCTATCCAGACGATTCGGGGCAGCGAAGCGGAGCCGGCACGTCGGAACGCGGGCAGAGCGCTCGCGTACCGGCGTGGCGTGGGTGGCAGCAGCGTGCACTTCGCGGCGAACTACTGGCGGTTCCGTCCGATCGACTTCAAGGAGCGGTCGAAGTGGGGCTCGATCCCCGGCACGGGGTTCGCCGACTGGCCGATCACGTACGAGGAGCTCGAGCCGTATTACACGAAGGTCGACTGGGAGATCGGCGTGTCTGGCGCGCCGGGCCCATTCGACCCGCCGCGCTCGCGCCGGTATCCGCTGCCGCCGCTGCCTAACAAGTCATCCGGTGTGGTGCTGGAGCGCGCCGCGAGCGCGCTTGGGCTGCACGCACAGGTGTCGCCGCTCGCGATCCTCTCGAAGCAGTACGACGGTCGCTCGCCGTGCCTCGCGTGCGGGCACTGCTCGTACTACGGGTGCGAGTTCGGCGCGAAGTCATCGACGTTGGCGACCGTCATTCCGAAGGCCGTGGCGACGGGTCGCTGCGAGGTCCGCGCCGAGTCCACAGCGTTCCGTGTGGAGACGAACGCGAAGGGGCGCACGACCGGTGTGCTGTATTGGGATCGGGAGGGAAAAGAGCGGCGACAAGGGTCGCGTGCGGTCATCGTCGCTGCCAACGGAGCCGAGACGACTCGACTCCTGCTTCTCTCGGCGTCGCCGAGTTTTCCGCATGGGCTCGCGAACTCGAGCGGGAACGTGGGGCGCTACATCATGTTCAACGGGCATGCGTCCACGTTCGGTCGGTTCGATCATCCACTGAACGAGTACAAGGGACCGGTCGCGAGCCGGACGGTGCACGACTTCTACGACGCCGACGCGAAGCGCGGCTTCTATGGCGGTGGCGGCATCGACGCGCGGTTCAACTATCAGCCGATCGGATTTGCGCTAGGCGTGCTGCCGGACGACGTGCCGACGTGGGGACGCGAGTACAAGCGCGCGCTGAGCGACTACTTCACGCACTCGGTGCGGTTCTACGCCCACATCACGTCGCTCCCGGTGGCATCGAACACCGTGACGCTGGATCACGATCATCCGGATCGCTGGGGGCGTCCCGGTCTCTGCCTCACGTACACGGATCATCCGGACGACATGAAGGCGAAGCAGTGGTTCCGAGACCGCACGGAGGAGCTCATGCACGCGGCGGGCGCGGCGCGGGTGTGGACCCAGCCGATCCTCCCCATCGATGGAGGCGTGCATCTGCTGGGAACGGCGCGCATGGGCGACGACGCGCGCGAGTCCGTGGTCGATCGATATCACCGGGCGCACGACGTGCCGAACCTCTTCATCTGCGATGGGTCGAGCTTCGTGACGTCCGGTCGCGGCCAACCCACGATGACCATCCAGGCGCTGGCGTTTCGGGCAGCCGAGCACATCGCTCGGTTCGCGAGGTCGCACGAGGTCTAGGGACTCGGGACTCGGGACATCGGGACTCGGCGGGGAAGCCATTAGCGCCGCGAAGCCTTCCTCTGCGGTAATAGCCTCCCGGCCGAGTCCCCAGTCCCGATGTCCCGAGTCCCGATGTCCCTAGTCGTCAGTCCCCGTGCCGACGCACATTAGCCGGATGCAAAACGCGCATACGGCTCTCTACGTGGTGATGGGCGTCTCGGGGTGCGGGAAGACTCGCATCGGGGCCAACTTCGCGAAGGCCATCGGGGTCACCTTTGTCGAGGGTGACGACTACCATCCGCCGGAGAACGTCCGGAAAATGTCGTCAGGCATCCCACTCACCGATGAGGACCGTGCCGGATGGCTCCTGACGCTCGCCTCGCGAATCCGTGAGGCGAAGGACGCTGGCACCGGGCTGGTCCTCACCTGTTCGGCCCTGAAGCGATCGTACCGCGAGACGCTTCGCGACGGGGCCAGGCCGCAACCGCTGCAGTTCATCTATCTGCGAGGAACGCGCGAGCTGATCGGCGAACGCCTTCGCGCGCGGAAGGGCCACTTCATGGATCCCGCCCTGCTGGAGAGCCAGTTCGAGGCGCTGGAAGAACCGGCTCCAGACGAAGGCGCGTGGGTGTGCGACGTCGGAGGCTCGGCCGAGGAGATGGTGGCGGCGCTCGTCGCGCGCGCGTCCGCATGACGCCACAGGTGTGGCTGCTGCTCATCGCGTTAGGCGCGGTGACGCTGCTGATCGTCATGATCGCCCGCTTCAAGGTCCACCCGTTCGTCGCGCTCACCATCGCGTCGCTCGGGCTGGGTGCCGCCGCCGGCATGGACCTCACGGCGGCGGTCAAGGCGTTCCAGGATGGCGTCGGCAACGTGCTCGGGTTCATCGCCGTCGTGGTCGGCCTCGGGACCATGCTCGGGAAGCTGATGGCGGAGTCCGGTGGCGCGACGCGCATCGCGACGACGTTGATCGACCGCTTCGGCGAGCGACGCGTGCACTGGGCCATCATGTTCGTGGCGTTCATCGTCGGCATCCCGGTGTTCTTCCAGGTGGGGTTCGTCCTCCTCATCCCGCTCGTATTCACGATTGCGCGTCGTGCGGGGCTGTCGCTCGTGAAGATCGGCATCCCGCTCGTGGCCGGTCTCTCGGTGGTTCACGGGATGCTGCCGCCGCACCCGGCGGCGATGCTCGCGGTGGGCGCGTTCAAGGCGGACGTCGGACGCACGCTGCTCTATGGACTGGTCGTGGGTCTCCCGACGGCGGCCCTGGCCGGCCCCATCTACGCCGTGTGGATCGCGCCGCGCATCGTGCTCCCCGCGCACAATCCGCTCGCGGCGCAGCTCGTCGGCGGGGGAGACGCCTCGACCGCGTTAGGCGAGGCGGACCGAATGCCGAGCTTCGGCATGTCGGTGTTCACCGTGCTCATTCCGGTCCTGCTGATGCTCCTCGCATCGGCGGCGGATGCGACCCCGTCGTTGAATGCCAGCCTGCGCGCGGCCTTTCACTTCGTCGGGCAGCCGATCGTCGCACTCCTCCTCGCGTTGCTGTTCTCGTTCTGGTCGCTCGGGCGGCCGAGGCGGTTTACGCGAGAGGACATCATGAAGTTCTGCAACGACTGCCTGGCGCCGACGGCGACGATCGTCCTCGTGATCGGCGCCGGCGGCGGCTTCAACGCGGTCCTCGTGCAGAGCGGGGTAGGGCGCGCGATCGCCGACCTCGCGAGCGGCTCGCATACGTCGCCGCTCATCCTGGCCTGGACGGTGGCGGCGCTCATTCGCGTCGCGACCGGCTCCGCAACTGTCGCGATGACGACGGCGTCGGGGATTGTCGCGCCGATAGCGCTCGCGATGCCCGGTACGCCGCCGGAGCTGCTGGTGCTCGCCACCGGCGCTGGCGCGCTCGTCCTGTCGCACGTGAACGACTCCGGCTTCTGGCTCATCAAGGAGTTCTTCAACATGACCGTTCCGCAGACGCTCAAGACGTGGACGGTGTCGGAGACGATCATTGGCGTTGCGGGCCTCGCCTTCACGCTCCTCGTCAGCCTCGTCGTGTAGTGGAAAGAGAACCACGAACCCTGAGTGCGCTGACGGCGGAGCGCCGTCTGTCTGTTCAGCGTTCGTGGTTGTTCACGCGCTACTCCACACCGCCTGCTTCCTCGATGAGTCGCATCGCCGGCTCACTCACGAAGTTGTGGTGGGGGAATCGGCGACCCCAGGACAGTGCCGTGACATTACGGTACTCGTAACGTATCGGATCTTCGTATCCGGGATGCAGCCGCTTCCAGATCGACGCGCGCACGTTCGGGTCCGCACCGCGCTCGAGCAGGAGCTTCGTGAACGGCGCGACGAACGGGCCGCGCTGCCGGAGGTTCATCCAGAAATTCGGCTGCGACACGACGGTCGAGAACAGCGCCGTGTAGCCACCGAACCCGCTGGCCCCCACCGCCGACCGGGCGTTCACATCCATTCCCTTGTCGAGCAGCCAGGTCGCCATCTCCATCTCGTCGTAGTCCACGCACATGTGGAGCAGCGTCGCGCCGCCTAACGGCGTTCCCACGGTCGCATTCACTTCGGCCGTGCACCCCATCTCCGCCGGAAAGATCTCGCGATGTGAGAACGTGCGGGTGAGGAGCTTGGGGTCGCGTCGCAGGTGCTCCTCGAGGAGGTCGATGCGCCCGCGGTGCACGGCCATTGGCGCCGTGTCGGGGAACATGACGCCGTGCTGCTCGTACAACGCGAGAATCGCGTGCTTCGCCGACGGTTTGCGGGAGTCCGTCTCGAGCACGATGTCGACGGGCGCGACCAGCGTGCCGTGTTCGTCGTACACCCGGGCACCACGCGACAGCGCGAACGCGGTGCCGTCAGCACTCAGCGTATACGCGGGCCCGCCGAGCGCTCCGTCGGGGAGTGGCGGATTCCCGAGAAAGCCGTGGAGCATCGTCGCCGTGCCGATCTGGCTCTGAAGCGTGGCGCGGTCGATGGCTTTGTCCACGTCACGGGCGCCAAGCTCGTATAGCATCCGGATGATGCGGTCACGGCCGATGTTCGCGGCATACGACATCGGCGGCCCCCAGTTGCATCCCTTGCGAATGCGCGCGTCCTCGTGAATCAGTTTCGGGTTGCGCGCCACGAGGTCGCGCACGACGTCGATGTCGTCTCGCCAGATGGCGTCGATGAGCTGGGCCGACTGGACGAGCCGCGTCCAGCTCGACGCGTCGTAGCTTCGCGCGAGCACGAGCTGCGCGTCGGCGAGCTTTGTGGTGGCCGGGTCGGGCGAATCGGGGTGCCGCTCGCGCAGCTCGGCGACGGCTTCGGCATCGCCGGCGTGGATCGCGCGGAGGAGGTCCTTCGCCTGGTGCTTGAGCTGGTCCAGGTCTGGACGGACGGGCAGGTGACGCACGGGCATGACGAGCCTCCTTGTGGTGCGCCCGGGTCCGCTGGCGTGGGCGAAGGAGGTTCGGATCACCCTTGTCATCCTGAGCCATCAGGCGAAGGATCGCGATCGTCACGATAGAGGGGCGAGCCCTCGGTCGGGAGGATCGCGATCCCTCGCTGCGCTCGGGATGACTTCATTTTACACAGGTGGACTCGGTCCTTTCCGCGGACGGGTGGCGCCCTGCGCGCCACCGCGAAACTGCGTTCGCGGTGTCTCATCGCGCAAGATCGACCCGAACCTCAACGCGGCTTCCGAGTCGTTGCCTTTGGCCAATACCCGAACTCCGGCGCATAGCAGGCACCCTCGAGGTCGGCCACGCGATCGCGGAGATACGCCTGCGCATCCGCGATCGCCGCGTTGTACACGGATGGCGCGATCTCCTTCAGGAAGAACTCGAGCAGGAGCCGCGCCTGGAGCTCGCCGAATTCCTGGTCGAGATGCTCGGCTGCATAGCGTTGGATCGAGCCAAGCGCCGTCTTGGTGGCGTCGTCGGAGAGTGCAACAACCATGGCAGGTCAAGTAAGACGTTAGGCGCCTCACGCGAGGTGCAGCTCGCGCAGGATCGCTCGAAACCTCGGGTGCGCGTGCAGCGACGCGAACAGGAACGAACCCTTGAGACCGAACACGGGCCCGGCGCGCTCCGCGACCGCACGCTTCAGCCAGTCGATCGCCCGATCGTCCTGGCCGAGCCCGGCGTAAACGTAGGCGAAATGGTAAGGCGATACGTACGTGCTCTCCGCCCTCGTCTCGAGATCGCGCAGGGTCGCGTGCGCTTTCGCGTGATCCCCGGCCCTCGCGTACGCCGCCCCGAGCTGGCCTAACCACTGCGTGTTGTTCGGCGCGAGCGCGACCGCTCGCTCGAGCTCCGCCAGCCCTTCTCGTGTGCGACCGGAGAGCAGGTATGCCCATCCGAGCGTCGCTCGCGCTCGATCCTCCGCGTCGTACACGCTCACCGCTTCCTCGGCTCGAGCAACGGCTTCGTCGTATCGCCCAGCGCGCAGAAGCGCCGTCGGAATGTCGAGGCCGTGCGCCAGCGGGTCGAGCTCCTGGGCGCGCTGTAGCAACGCCAACGCGTCCTCGTAGCGCTCGAGTCCCGTACACAATCGTCCGTACAGGTCGTACGCCTCCGCGCCACTCGGACTCAGCTCGATGGCCCGTTTGAATGCGCGCTCCGCGCCCTCCCAATCCAGCTCGCGAGCGGTTTTCAGATGGCCGAGTGTGCAGTGCGCGGCGCCGAGCTCGGGATCGATCTCCAGTGCCTTCGCGACCGCATGCGATGCGCGCTCGTAGGCGACCTCGGGCGTCATCGCCCCTGCCTCGGCCAGCTCCGTGTAGGCCATCGCCGCGTGCGCGTATGCCAACGCGAAAGTGGGATCGTGCTCGATCGCGCGGTCGAACAGATCGATCGAGCGACGCAACGGCTCCGGCGTGAACTTGATGAACCACCGACGCCCCTGCAGGAAGAGCCGGTAGGCCTGGACGTTCGTCGTCGGCTCTCGCCGCACGCGGGCCTGTTCGTCGCGCGACAGCTCGGCCTTCAGCGCCGCCGCGATGTGCAGCGCGACATCGGTCTGGATCGCGAAGATGTCCGTGAGCTGGCGATCGTACGTCTCGGCCCAGAGATGACGGTCGGTTCCCGGATCGATGAGCGTCGCCACAATCCGCACGCGGTCGCCGGCGTGCCTGACGCTTCCGTCCAGTAGCGTCGTCGCCCCGAGGCGCGCGGCGATCTCCTTCATCGGCTGCGAGCGGTGCTTGAAGGGAAGCACTGATGTCCGCGAGATCACGCGAAGCGCACGGATCTTGGAGAGATGGGCGATGACGTCTTCGGTAATGCCCTCGGCGAAGTACTCGTTCTCCGGAGTCGCGCCCAGGCTGAGAAACGGCAGCACCGCCACCGATGATGCTCCCGGCTCCTTGGCTGGCGTGGGCGGACGCCTAACGGGTGCGACGCGGAGTTGTTCCGCGAGCGCCATCACGCTGGGATCGGGCTCGAGCTCGAGGTCGGCGCGCACGCGCTGCGCGTACTCCGTCGCATGCTGGATGGCACCAGCCCGGTCGCCGGCGGTGTCGAGCGCCTGCATGAGCGCGCGCGCGTGGACGGCGGAATGTGGGTCCGCGGCCACCAGACGACGACACGTACCGACGCGGCCATGCACGTCGCCGGCTCTCTCCTGCGCGTTGGCGGTCGCGAGCAGCGCGCCCGTGTACGCGTGTGCCAGCTCGGTGCGACGCTCGTCGAGCCAGTACCCGAACTCGGTGGAGTCGTCGAGGTGGAATCCGTCGAGCAGCGTTCCGGTGTAAAGCTTCACCACGCGCTCCGATTCGCCAGCCGCGATCGCCGCGCGCAGATCATGCAGGTCGCACCTAACGAGTGCCGGAACGAGCAGCAGGCCGTCGCCGGTCGAGGCAATCGCGCCGTCGCCAAGCGCCGAGCGCAGCACGTGAACGGCGAGGTTGAGCAGGCGACGCGCGTTCGCGTCATCGCGCTCGGGCCAGAGCAGCGCGATCGCCCGATCTCGCGAGAGCGGCTGCGGCCACGCGGCCACGATCAGCGCGAGCAGCGCCATCCGGTGCCGCTGCGCAGGAGGTCCGCTGAGCGGGGTGTCCCCGGAGCGGAGCGACGCTCCACCGAGAAGCTGAACCGTGACGATCACGTCGTTCGACAGCTAATCCGTAGCTAATTCCGAGCAACGGGGCAGCTAATCACCCCGTCTCATGTTCCCCGTGGGCTCAAGGAAGATGACTCCCATCGCACGAGGGCACCATGAGAATCGCAGTGGGTTTGCTCGCCGCCACGGTGTTGCTTGCCGGTTGGCGGGACGAGCGAATCACGTGGGACGCGATGAACGATAAGGCCGACGCCGCGTCGTGGACGGCAAGTCGCGCGGACGACACGCCGAGCGCGGAGGTCGACAAGGAGATCGCCGCGCTCCGGCGCGTCACCGCGAGGTTCCGCAGTCTCGAGACCGCGAAGGCCGCCGGATGGTCGACCGAGATCACGGGATGCATGAGCGACCCGAAAGCCGGCGGGATGGGCTACCACTTCGGGAACCCGAAGCTCATCGATGGCTCCGTTCGCGTGGAGGAGCCGGAGCTCCTCCTGTACGCGCCCGAGAAGGACGGCGGCATGCGGCTCACGGCCGTCGAGTACATCGTGCCGCTCGGCGCGTGGACCGCGCCGAGGCCGCCGCGACTCTTCGATCACGACTTCGCGGTCAACTCGACGTTCGGCGTCTGGGCCCTGCACGCGTGGGCGTGGGACAGCAACCCGGGGGGAATGTTCGCGGACTGGAATCCACGCGTGTCGTGTGACAACGCGCCGAGGAGTCGGCTCTGACGCCAATTGGATAACCCACGCGGGACACGACGATGCCGAAATTCATCATCGAGCGAGAGATACCGAACGCGGCAGCGCTTTCGTGGGCGGAGCTGCAGGACATTGCACAGCGGTCGTGCGAGGCGCTGCTGCAGCTCGGGACGGGCATTCAGTGGGTCCAGAGCTTTGTGACGGAAGACAAGATGACGTGCGTGTACATCGCCGCGAATCAGGATCTGATTCGGGAGCACGCGCGGCGTGGAGGACTGCCGGCCGATCGAGTGCTCGAGGTGGCGGCCGTCATCGATCCGACGACGGCCGAGCTAAATGAGTCGGTAGTCGGTAGTCATTAGTCGTTAGCTTCCGACTACCGACCAACGACCACCGACTATGGCTACGGCCGCTGAATGTTGGTGAGGTATAGATCCAGTGAGCCGAACGACAGCTGCGACTTCATCTGCAGGATCACGCGCCGGTCGTCGTCCGAAATCCACAGCTCCGCGTGACCGGACTCCGAGAACACGCCTTTCGTCTTGATCACTGGTTGAATCACGATGGCGTCGAACGTACCCGCCGGCACCTTTACGCGCTCGCGCCGCTCCACCCGAATCGTCACGGGGTTGCGATCGGGCTTGAAGTAGCGCTGGAACTCGTACGTGCGTCCGACCTCGAGCGGCACGGTGCGGACGAAGTAGACGAAGGAGCCGTCATCGAGCGGATCGGCGACCGATGGCTGTTCTGGCTCCTGGTCGCTGAGGTCATCGTACGTGCGGCGCTCCGGGTAGATCTCGTAGCGATGCTGGCGCTCCTTCGTGCCTTCGTTCTGGTCCTGGTTGAAGCGCAGGGAGGCGAGATCATCGGTCGCGAACCAGCTCTCGAAGACGTCATCGACTTTGTAGAACGGGATTCCGCCGGTGAGGCTGAAGGCCGTGTGATACGCGGGGCGCCCGCGCACGGTGTCGATCCCGCGCACTTCCATCGATCCGGTCCCGACCTTGATGGCGCCGAAGTACACGTCGTAGGAGAGGCGCTCGCCGGGTACGAACGGTCGCGAAACGGGTGTCGTCGTCGCACCGGTTGCCGTCTGTGCCTG
>Ga0207706_10000332_pt1 | contig 51297 bp, 48 predicted proteins | sample KBSC53metaG_FD_184318 | JGI IMG/M metagenome (GOLD analysis project Ga0207706, IMG submission 184318) | Corn rhizosphere microbial communities from Kellogg Biological Station, Michigan, USA - KBS C5-3 metaG (SPAdes) (version 2) | ecosystem: Host-associated > Plants > Roots > Rhizosphere > Soil ... | reverse complement strand
ACGAGGCCGAATGTCTCGAGCGAAGGGCAGATTAGGCCGTGTGCGGACCGGTAGAGCTCCCGCAGCGTCTGGTCGTGGGCGAAGCCGACGAAGCTCACGTTCGGCGGTGCGGCGGCCTCGAGCCGGTGCCGCGCCGGGCCGTCTCCGGCAACGACCAGGGTCGCGTCGAGCGATTCGAACGCCTCCAGGACCACGTCGAAGCGCTTCTGGGAAGTCAGGCGGCCAACGGCCAGCCATTGGCGCCGCTCACGCGGGGCCGGGGTGAAGAAGTCCGTCCGAACCGGCGGGTGGATCACCTCTGTGTCGAGCCCGAGCTCGCGCTGCAGGTACTGGGACGAGTAGTCCGAGTTCGTGATCAGCCGGTCGGGCCGGCGTAGAAGCCGCCGGTAGGTCGCCCGCAGTGCGGGCAGCACGGCGCGCACGGCCGGTCGCAGCGCCCGACGCTCGTCCGCGAGCGAGAGCTCGCTCTGGCCGTAGATGGTGGGAGGGCCGGAGCTGTATGCCACGTGGCGCGCGGGGCCGCGTGTGCGCGCGCCCGCCGCGGTGCCACCCTGGGTGACCGACAGGACGACCGCCGCGGGCGTCCTGCGGGCGAGTGCCATTCGCGCCGCGTATAGGGGCATCAGCAGCGAGCGTCGCTCGCCGGGCGTGCGGAGTCCGCGCACACGCTCGACGCAATGTGGCTCGCGACCGCTGTACGGGCGGCTCGCGGGGAAGCGAAGAGCCACGGCGTCGGCCGCGGGATAGTGCTGCAGCAGCGTTTCGAAGACGCGCTCCTGGCCACCGTAGGTCTCCGCCTGGTCGCCCACGATCAGGAGGCCGTCCCCATCCCAGCTCATCGGTCGGGCAGTCTACGTTCGGCATGGGTCCGCTGGTAGCGTCGCCGCCCGTGCGAGTGCTCGATGTAGGCCCGCGCCGTGTCTTTCCCCCGCGGCGCGGGATCACGGTTCGCATCGCGGCACTCGGGCGCGAGCTGAGCCGCCGCCACGACGTCCGCCATCTGACGATGTCGGTCGAGCACCCGCGCAGACGGCGTGCGCTGAGCGAGTACGCGGTGAGCGACTCGCAGTCCGAGCTGAGGCGCACCCACCCGCTCGGGTCGATCGTGATGTGCGCGAGCGGCCGTTTCTGGCACGGCGCCCCGCTGCTCGCGGGCGTGGGGATGAGAGCGGCCGGACGCGGCGCGGTGGCCCCGCACTTCAGCTGGGCCGACGTCGTCGTGGTCAACTACCCGTGGCAGTTCCGGCTGTCCCGGGCGCTGGCGCCGCCCGGAACGCCATGCGTTTACGCAGCGGCCAACGTCGAGACCGACAAGTTCCGCTCCTGGGCGGAGGCGGTCAGGGTCTCCACGGCCAGGGCGGCGCCGTGGTTGCGGTACATCGGGCTGGCCGAGCGTCACGCCGTCGCGCATGCCGACCTGGTGACCACCGTGAGCGAGCTCGACCGGAACGAGTTCGTCGATCGCTTTCAGGCCGACCCTGCGCGGACGATCGTGGTGCCGAACGGAGTGGACACCCGCCACTTCCGCCCCGCCACGCCGAGCGAACGCGCGGCGGCCCGTCGCGAGCTCGGGCTCCCGGACCGCCCAACCGTCATCTTCCAGGCTGCGGACATGCCGGCCAACCGAGCGGGCCTGGAATGGGTTCGGCGACTGGCCGCGGCCGACGAGCGCTTCACCTACCTGGTGGTGGGCAGCATCGCGGCGCAGGAGCGCTCCGAGCGGCTGATCGCGGCGGGGCGGGTACCCGACATGCGGCCCTACCTCGCCGCCGCCGACATCGGCATCTGCCCGATCGCACACGGAGGCGGCACCAAGCTCAAGCTGCTCGAGTGCATGGCGGCCGGCCTGCCGACGGTCGCATTCGCCGAGGGGATCCGCGGGACCACCGTGCGGGACGGCGAGCACGTAATCGTCGTTCGCGAGGACGAGGCCCGGATCATGAGCGCGCTCGCTTCCCTGCTCGACGATCCGCCCGCCGCCGAGCGCCTGGGAACGGCCGCGCGAGAGCTGGCGGAGCGCAGCTACGACTGGGGCGGGATCGCCGCGGGCCTCGAGGACGCGCTGGTCGGGCTGGCGTCGCCGGTCAGCTGAGCTCGACCGACCACGCCACCTCCCACGGCAGCACCATCGGGTGCTCGAGCACTCCGAACGGGCGCTGGTTCAGAAGCTCGAACTGTGTCCCGTAGCGCTTCATCGCGGTGAGCTTGGCGACCATCTGCGCGTCATCGAACCGGCGCACCCGCGGTGTCAGGGAGGCGCGCGGGATCGGCGCCGCGCTCAGGTACATGTCCCAATCCAGCCCCGCCGCGTCGTCGGTCCCCGTCTGGTCGCCGGTGACCCACGCGGGCCAGCCATAGCGGACCGCGTAGGGCAGCTCGGCGTAGAGCCGGAGCGGAATTCCGAGCCGCCGGCTCAAGACCAGCGCTGCGTCCCGAACCAGCACGTGGTCCTCGTGCGCCCCAATGCCCGCCGGGGCGTACAGGAACGAGGCGGCCGGGACCACCGCCTCGACGGCGCGTTCGACCTCGTCCTGGCCCGGCGGCCCGTCGCTTCGGTAGTGCCGGTCGAGGAACGGCAGGTAGGCGGCCGTCCGCCCCGCCAGCTCCAAGGCCGCGCGGTCCTCGTCGAGCCGCGCCTCCATGTGCGCCTTCCTGCTCGTGGCGCCTGCCAGCCGGTCCCAGCGCGGAGGCGGGCCGTCCTCCGGCACGCCCGCGAAGACGTTCACGACCTCGGCAGCGCCGGCGTCGCCCACGACCGACCAGGCGCTCAGCACGGCGTCGTCGAGGTGCGGCGACAGCACGACCGTTGGGGCGCTGTCGGCGTGCTCCACCGCGCCGTTATATGCGAAGTACGCTTGACGCGCAGATGGCGCTCCAGGCTGAGCTGCTCGAGACCACGGAGGCGCTCGAGCCGCACCTCGCCGGGTGGGACGCCCTGGCGGTCGCCCGCGGCCGGCCCTACTGCGCACCCGGGTGGATGCTGAGCTGGCTCGGCGCGGTCGCCCCGCCGGACGCGTTACTGCGGGCCTGCGTCGTGCGGGAGGGCGGCGAGCTCGTCGCCATCGCACCGCTGTGGACACAGGACGGAGACGGCGGCGGGCGCTACGGCATGCTCTCCGAGCACACGGCGTCGCCGGTGGAGCCGCTGTGCGTGGCGGGGCGGGAGGGCGACGTCGCGGCGGCGTTCGGCCAGCTCCTGGCCGAGGCGAATCCCGGCCCGCGCGAGATCGAGCTGAAGGGCGTGCCGGCAGCGTCTCCCTGGCCGCGGCTCCTGTCGGAGCACGTGCCGGGCTACTCGCCGCCGTCGATCGAGTGCACGCGCGTCATGGCTCTGCCGAAGCTGCGGCTCGACCAGCCGAGCCTCGATGCCTGGCTCGCGACCCGAAGCCGCAACTTCCGCCAGCAAGTCCGGCGCGCCTGGCGCCGGCTCGAGGACTCGGGCGCGGTGCTCCGCGTGTCGAGCCTTGAGGAGATCGATGGCGACGTCGATGCCCTGTCGAGACTGCATCACGCGCGCTGGGAGCCGCGCGGCGGCTCGCGCGCGCTGAGTCCGCCCGTGGAGGAGATGCTGAGGCTGGCCGCGCGCGAGCTCGGCGAGGAACGCCTGCGGCTGCTCTCGATCGACGTGGACGGCGCCGCCATCAGCGCGCACCTGTTCGTCAGGGCGGGCGGGACGTGGGCCTATTGGCTGGGCGGGTTCGACGACCGCTGGGCGGCCTGCCGGCCGTCGGTTCAGGTTCTGGTCGCGGCAGTCGAGGCCGCCATCGAGAGCGGCGACAAGTGGTTCGAGCTGGGCCCGGGCGGCCAGCAGTACAAGTACCGGTTCGCCGACATCGAGGAATCCGTCGAGTGGCTGACGCTCAGGCCGGCCGGCGGCTGAGCGAGGCAGCGGCGCGGACTCGGCGGGACACGGGGCCCCAGAAGCGGGCGTACCCCTCCCGTGATGCGGCGATCTGCCGCCCGGCCGCGGTCACGAGCTCCGGCGCGAGCGCGTCGGCCGTCTCCCACGACTCCTCGAGCGCGGCGGCGAGCCGCGCGCCGAGCTCGCCGTCGTGCGCGGACACGACCCGGCAGCCGCCGGGGAAGAGATCGGCGAGGCCAGCCAGCTTCGCGTCGTAATAGGGGGCCCCGCTCAGCGCAACGACGGGGACGCCCTGGGCGAGCGCGAAGACGGCGGCGTGATAGCTGCCCGCCACGACCACTCGGCATGCGCCCGCCTGCCGGACCGCCTGAGCCGGCGTCGTCACCTCGTCCCCGTCCCGACCGAGGATGTCGGCGAAGCTGCGCGCATCCGCCTCGTCCGGGTAGAGCGAGACCGGCACCAGCCGAAGCTCGCTCCCGTGCCGCGCCGCGGCGTCCTGGACGACGCGGCCGACCGTGAGCGCGGTCCCGTCACTTACCCCCGCGTAGGTCGACAGGCGCAGGCCCACGCCGATCGCGTCGCGAGCGGCGCCGTTGGGCGAGAGCCGCTGGGCCAGCTCGAGCGCGTCGTCGCCGCCCACGAGCACGCGCTCCGCCCCCACGCCGAGGCCCTCGAGCAGCGGCACGGCGGCGCGCCGCTCGCGCACCGCCAGCACGTCGAGGCGCGGGAGCACCTGTCGGGCGAGAGCGCGCAGGCGCACGTCCTGCAGGGGGCCGAGTCCCTGGCCGAACATGGCCGTTGGGATGCCGAGGGCGATCGCGGTGCGCAGCACCCGGAGCACCTCCAGGCCGTCGTCCAGGAAGACGTCCGTGGTGCCCCCTCGTCCGCTCACCACCACCCCGTCGGCGCTCAGCAGCCAGCCGGCGAAGCTGCGCAGCTCGTCGCTCGCCGGCTCGCGGGCGAGCAGCTCGGCGCGCAGAGCCGCCCTCGCTGCATGCCGGCTGCGGCCGGCGACCCGGGCGGCCAAGCGCTCCGCACCCCTCCGTCGCGGCTCCGGGACGAGCGGCCAGAAGTCACCGCCCTCCCAGCGGCGCCCGAACCACTCGTGCTGCCCCGACACCGGCACCGGCTCGACATCAGGGCAGTGCTCCGCGAGCCGCGTGGGCGCCTCCGTCAGGACTCCTATCGAGGCCCCGGGCCACAGCTCCCGCAGGCGCTCGACGCACACCTGGAGCATCGCGACGTCGCCCAGGTTGAGCATGGCGTAGCTGCCGGGCTCCACGAGCAGCCGCGGGCGGCCGCCGTGCGGTCGTGGCACCCGCCGGCGGGCCACGGCCCGCACCCGGTCGAGCTCGCGGCGCACGCGAACCCGGGTCTGACGGCGCGGCCCCGGCGTGCGCGGATGGCGGAGCGCGAACGAGCCGAACATCGCGTGCTCCCAGGCCTCGTGCCGCCGGGCGTCGAAGCTCATGCCGCGGCCCGGCTCAGGCCAGCGGTAGCGGGCGAGCCGCTCGTGCACGTACGCGAAGCGCCAGCCCGCGTGTGCGAGCTTCATGTACAGGTGGTAGTCCTCGCACTGCCGGAGCCACGTCGCGTAGCCCCCCACCGCACGCGCGGCGTCCGCTCTCATCGTGACCGTGGGAGAGGGCACCGGGTTCTGCTCGGCGATCTTGGGGAAGCGGTCCATCGGGTGCACCGACGGGTCGCCGATGTAGTCCTCGAGACCCGTCGGGTGGCCGAGGATCGTGCAGTTCGCGTAGACGAGCCCGACGCGCGGATCGTCGAGCCGGGGCAGGACAGACTCCAGGTAGTCCGGCTCCCAGAGGTCGTCGGCGTCGAGCTGGGAGACCAGTGGGGCACGCGCGGCGGCCAGGGCGGTGTTGCGCGCGGCCGACAGCCCGCGGTTGCCGGAGTGCGTGATGATTCGCAGCCGCGGGTCGTGGATGTCCTCGAGCACCTCCGCCACGGGCACGGTGGACCCGTCGTCGACCACGACCAGCTCGAGATCGCCGACGGTCTGGCTGAGCACCGAGTCGACCGCGCCGCGGAGCGTCGTCTCGGCCTCGTAGGAGGGCGTCATCACGGTGGTGCGGGGGGCGCCGAACGGCTTCGCTCGCTCGCGCCGCACGCTCATGTCGGCGCGCTTGCGGAAGTTGGGGGAATCCGCGGGCACGCGCGGGTCCACGGTCGCTGCCGCCGCGCGCTCCAGCCCGCTCGTCACGAGAGCGGCCAGCTCGTCCTTGCCGCTCGCGCGGAGCGCCTTCTCCACCTCCCGGTACTCCACCTCGGGCTGGCTGCCGCGGATGCGCACCTCGCCCAGCGCCTCGCGGTCGATCTCGGGCGCGAACGCACTCGCCCGGTCGAGCGCCCCGGCCGCCTCTAGCGCGAGCATCGTCAGCAGGCACTTGGAGCAGCGGCCGCAGTTGTCCACGCGGTCCTCGAAGAAGCAGACCTTCAGGTACGGCAGGAGGTCGGGGCGCTCGCGCGCGAGCCAGGCGACCTTCTCCGTCCGGGTCCCCGGCGTGTCGTACTCGAGCTCGACCTCCGCCGTGGAGAAGAGCGGGTCCAGCAGCGGGCTCGTTCCGACCGGTCCGATGGTGCGCGGCCCATCGCTCGACGGGATGACGACGTGACCGAAGCCGCCGGACATCGCGGTGCCGAGGAACGCGAGCGCCGCCCCGACCATGTCCTCCCAGTTGTGGACGAGGGGGGTCGTCAGGTCGCGGATGTTGGTCTCGATTGGCACGAGCGGCCGACCCAGGCGCTCGGCCACCTCACCGGCGATCCGCTGCTCCTCGGCGCGCACCCCCTCGCTGTGCATCGGCTCGAGGCGGTCGCAGAAGACGACGTGTGTGATCGCCGGCCGGCCCTCGCGCGGCGTCGAGGCGGAGTAGAGCGAGTCGACGCCGCGGGAGAGGAAGCAGGCGGTGCCGCCGGCGCGCGGCGCCGGGTCGAGCTCCTCCTCGGCGCGAACGCGGGTCCGGAACAGGGACCGGTCCCAGCTCGAGTACAGGTCGACGATCGCCGGTGCGCGCTCGAGCAGCGGGGCCGACACGGGGCCGCGGACGTCGATGTGCTCGCCCAGCCGCATCGCGAGCAGCAGCGCGACGCAGAGGAACGGCGACGCGTCGGGGCGACCCGGCGCGAGCTCCGTGGGCATCGTCACCTCGAGCCGGAACTCGCCGCGAGCCCAGCGGAGACGGGCCGAGCTGGTGGCTCGGTGCTCGTCCCCGCCCGACTGCAGGTCGTCGATGATCATCGCGTGGGCTCCACCGCGAGCCGAGCGTAACGCCGCCGGGCGGTGCTCAGGCGCCCCGCGCTGCCAAGCAGGAGCAGCGGGCGGCCTGAACCGGGGCCGCCCGCTGTCCGCTCCGGCCTCGCGCCGGATCTGCTGCCGCCTAGACGGGGGAACCGTCGACCAGGACCTGCAGCACTCCGGCGACGCCTGTCGCGAGCACGTTGTCGGTGCCCGCGAGGGTGTTGACCGAGAGCTTGTCGCTCGGGTCTGCATGCGTGATCGACACGGCCGTTGCCAGGCCGGTCACGTCGGCACCCGAGCCGTTGCCGGCGATCTGAACGTTGTCGTCGCCGTCCGTCCCGTTGACGACGACGTTGTCGTCCGCGTGGTCGGGCGCGTCACCGCCGAGCGCCCCCGCGAGGTCCAGGTTCGTCTGGATCACGTCGGTGCCCGTGAGGTCGTTCACCGTCACGGTGTCCAAGCCGCCGAGGGCGTTGAAGTCGACGATCTCCACGTCGTCGGTGTCCATCGTGATGTTCGCCGGCTGACGGAAGAACGTGAGCCTTCCGCCGTTCGCGCTCATCGTCACGTCCTCGATCGCCGGGGCGTTGGCGCCGTTGAACACCATCGTGTCGAGGCCGCTCTGGCCCTCGATCACGTCGCTGCCCTCGCCGGGATCCCAGCGGAAGGTGTCGTCACCGCGGCCGAGCAGCGCGGTGTCGTTGCCCTTGCCGCCGTCGACGCTGTCGCTGCCGTTGCCGCCCTTGAGCGTCTCCGCGCCCTGTCCGCCGTTCAGCGAGTCGTTGCCGTTCCCGCCCGCGATGGTGGTCGGGATGGTGTCGGTGAACGTGCCGTTGGCGTCGTCGATGCGCACTGAATCGCGGCCGTTGCCCATCGACACGCTGATCGCACGCACGTCGCCGCGCGCGAAGGCGAAGTCGGCGGAGTCGTTGTCGCCCGCGTCAACCTGGATCCGGCTCGAATCGCCGTCCTTCAGGCGAAGCGCGACGGCATTGGGCCGATTCCCGCCTTCGACATTGAGCGTGCCGTTGTCGAGCTCGGCCCGTACGCCACCGGCCTTACCGGGGCTCGCGTCGGCAGCGGCTGGACCAGCCAGAGCGACGAGCGCGAGGATGGCGCCCGTCGCCATGAAGTGGGGCAGCTTCGCATGTGAGTTGATGGTCATTTGGGGACTACCTCCGGATCTGGGTGGGGGTGTGATTTCCTGAGGTGCGATCGCGTCTCTATGGGCTAAGACGCCGCGGAGGCGCAGTCCTTCCCATGGCTTCGGAACGGACGCTGGACCCGAGCACGCTGGGCGATCACATCGATCGCCTGTACCGGGCCGCGTGGGCGCTCTCGGGGTCTCCGGTCGACGCCGAGGACCTGGTGCAGGAGACGTTCGCGCGCGTGCTGGCCAAGCCGCGGCGCGTGCGGGGCGAGGACGACATCGGCTACCTGCTCGGGGCGCTCAGGAACACCTTCATCAGCTCGCGTCGAGCCGCCGCGCGACGGCCGGCTCCCGAGACGCTCGCCGACCGCGCCGAGCCCGTCGACCCGAGCACGGCGACCAGGCCGGAGCGGGCGGTCGAGGCACGCGAGGTGTTCGCGGTCATCGCGGGGCTGGCGGAGCCGTTCCGCGACGCGCTCGTCGCGGTCGACGTCGTCGGGCTCAGCTACGGAGAGGCGGCGCGGCTCCTGGGGGCCAAGGAAGCCACAATCACGTCGAGGCTGTTCCGTGCGCGCGCGCAGGTGGCTCGTGGGATGGAAACGACCCCGCAGGGCGTCCATGGGAGTAGAGGCGAACCGAATGCCTGACGAGAACGACATCGAGCTGACCGAAGAGGAGCTGGCGCGCGCGCGCGAGGGCCAGGCGCTCATCGCCGCGGCGGTGTCCGACGTCCGCGCTCCGCAGTCGCTGCGCGAGTCGGTCGAGCGTGAGCGCGAGCGGGCGGCGACGCGGGCGAGGGCTCCGTTCTGGCGCCGGCACCGGCTCGGCCTGGCGATGGCGAGCGCCGCCGCGGTGGCGCTCGCGGTGGTCGTGATCGCAACTCAGGGCAACGAGAGCCCCGGCGAGCCGGCGCTGGCGAAGGTGTCCGGGGTCGCCCGGCTCGGCGCCACCGCGCCGGCTCCACGCGCCGTCGGCGGCACGCCTCCCGAGCTCGACGCCAGAGTCGGCAGCCTCGACTTCCCGGACTGGCAGGCCAAGTTCGGCTGGAGGGCGGTCGGCCGTCGTGACGACACCCTGTCCGGCCGGCACGTCACGACCGTCATCTACCGAAACGATCAGGGAGCGCGGATGGGCTACGCGGTCGTGTCCGGCGACACGCTCGGCGCGGCCCCACCCGGGCGCCGCGTGACTCGCAACGGGAAGACGTACCACGTCGCCAGCGTGGGCGGGCGGACGATGGTGACCTGGAACCAGCAGGGTCATACGTGCGTGCTCCTGGCGTCGCCGGAGGTGCCGCACACGCGTCTGGTCGAGATCGCCGCCTCGCGGAACGTGTGAGGGCTCAGAGCGGCCGGAGCGCCAGCGCACCGTCCTGCGCCACAATCTCGAAGACGCGCGCCTCGTTGCGGCCGCGCCGGAAGGCAGCCTCGGGAACGATCGCCTCGAAGCTCTCGACGTCGGAGCCCTCCAGCGAGAAGGTCCTTCCGGTCGCGGCGACCCTTCCGTTCACGACGACGGCGATCGGGCGGCCGCCGCCGGGCGCGCCGGCGTGGATCTCGCCGGTGATCTCGCCGGGGACGTAGCTCGAGTCGGGATCGACGTTCGCGAGGTCGACCGCCTGGTTGATCTCCGCCGCGGCGATCCCGGGCAGGCGGGGCAGCGCCGCCGCGCGCCTGCCGACGAGCTCGCCGTGAGGGCCGATCCGGTACAGCGCCGCCGAGTTGCGGCCGCCGCCGCTTCCGAACAGGGCCAGCTTGCGGGCGACGGCGGAGCGGAAGCGTCGGTCGAGCGAGTCAGCGTCGAAGGTGTAGTCGCCGCCCACGGTGTTCAGCTCGGTCCCCACGCGGTGGAACACGGTCACGCGCCGCGCGTGCGAGGCGAGCGGAGTCAGGAGCGAGCGGCCGTCCAGGGCTCGCGGAGCGTGGAGGCCCGTCAGCTCGAGGATCGTCGGGAGGATGTCGATCGTCTGGACCGGCCGGTCCTCGATGCGGCCTCGGCGCTGGCCCGGCAGCTTGATCAGCAGCGGGACCGGCGCGAGATCCTCCACGTTGTGCGGCGTGACCGTCCGGCGCTCGACGCCCGTGTGGAATCCGATCCCGTGGTCCGCCACGACGACGACGAGGGCATCGCGGTAGAGGCCGAGCGTCCGGAGCCTGCCGACCAGGGCGCCGAGCAGGCGGTCGGCGAACCCGAGCTGCAGCAGGTGGCGCTGATAGGAGACCTTCACCAGCCACGGGACCCCGAACCCGAGCGGGCCGTTGGCCCCCGGAATCGGCTCAGGGGCGTGCAGCCGATAGCGCCGCCCCGACGGGTAGAACTGCCACGGCACGTGCGGCAGCAGCACGTGCTTGAACCACAGCGCCGGCCGAGGCCTCCGCTCCACCGCGCGCACGAAGGCGTGGAAGCGCTTGGGCTTCCCGCCCGCTAGGTGGCTCGCGGTCGTGCCCGCCGGCGGCTCGCACAGGCTCGTCGGACACAACCCGGTCGCCTCCTCGAACGCGTGAACCTCGTAGCGGCGCTCGAGCAGCGTGAACAGGTTGGCCGGATGCGAGTAGACGTCCGAGCGGAGCCCTGCGCGCGGGTAGTGCCCGTCGAGGATCGCCGGGACCGCGAGGGCGGTGCTGTCGTGCACGGCGGTCGCCCTGCGGTACCAGGTGGCGTTGCCGGCGAGCCCGGCGAATGCCGGGTAGCGCGAGGCGTCGATCCGGCCACCCGGGCCCATCAGCGAGCTGAGCGGAAGCTCGTCGAAGACGACCATGACGATCGTCCGCGGCCGGGCGGGAACATGCGCCGTCCGGCCCACTTCGTGGCCCGCCCGGTGCTCCGCAGGCTGCGACGGCGCCGGCTCGAGGACGGCGAGGCCGAGGGCTACCGCGACGGCCACCGCCGCCGTGACATAGGCGACCACACGGACGACGCGGTTCCTGGGCACGAAAGCCCAGCGTATCCGGGGCTTTTGGGCCTCCGCCACTCTGCAAGGCGCCGTGCCCGTGGGGTCGCGGCCGCCGGCTAGGCGAAGTACTTCGCGGCGAGCAGCTCCACCGTGCCCTTCGTGCGCACGGTGGTGGGGCCGATCAGGTCGTCGAGCGCATTCCGGTCGAGCGCGGAATCCGCGTAGCCGCCGCTCGGCAGCCAGTACAGCTCACGCTTGCCGAAGCTGAGCCGATCCTCGTCTGTTGACAGGGCGAGCGCCTTCTTCCGGGCCGCCGCCGTCGGCTTCTTCTCGAGCAGAGCGACCTGCAGCTTGCCCTTGGACGCCTCGACCTCCTTCGCCGGGAACGGCGCGTGCCCGGCGATCTCCTTCACCTCGCTCGCCGTGCGCATGAAGATGACCATCTCGTGGCCGAGCTTCTGCTCGAGGTGCTTCTCCAGGTCCCGCACCATGTCGCGCGGCGCCTCGAAGACGACGTTGCCGCTGGTCCGGAACGTCGCCACGTCCTCGGCTCCGACCTCCTCGAACAGCGCCCTGAGCCGCTCGCTCGTGACGCGCCGGTTCTTCCCCAGGTTCACCGCTCGAAGGAAAGCTGCGTACCTCATTGCGAGAAGGCTTGCAGAGAGGCGGGCAACAGGACGTTCACTTGGAGTTCACCGGCGCGTCACAGCCACGATCCGGGCGCATCCGACACTCCAGGCATGCAGAGCACGTGCCGCCTGGTGTTCATGGCGATCGTCACCTGTTACCTGCTGGGACGCGTCTTTTCGGGAGAGACGACCCACCCCGAGACGCTCGTCTACGCCGTCACGGCGGCGTTCGGGCTCGACTTCCTCGTCGCGTCCTGGCGCTCGCTCTGGAGCGCGAGTTAGGGAACCCGAACTCCGGGCTGACGCACCGCTTGACGGTGCGCTAAATTCGGCCTGTGGAAGCACGCCGTACAGATGTGCTCAAGGCCTCGCCAAGGATGTTCGAGTCCGAGCTTCTGGACCGGCTGTCCCGGGTGCACCCGATGGTCCCGCCGCTCATCTTCGGCCCCGCGATCGTCGCGCTGCTCGTGGTCGGCGCCCGCGGCGAGCCCACCACGCTCCAGGTCATCGGCCTGTTCATCGGCGGCTACGTCTTCTGGACGCTGACCGAGTACTGGCTGCACCGGCTCGTGTTCCACTTCGAGCCCGAGGAGGGCCTCGGAGCCAAGTTCCACTGGATCATCCACGGCGTCCATCACGACCACCCGAACGACCCGCTGCGGCTCGTGATGCCTCCGTCGGTGAGCATCCCGCTGGCACTCGCATTCTGGGGGCTGTTCGTGCTCGTGCTCGGCACGCCGTGGGCGCACGTGTTCACCGCTGGCTTCCTCGCGGGGTACCTCGCGTATGACATGACGCATTACCACGTGCACCATCACCGCCCGCGGACGCGGCTCGGCAAGCTCATCCGCGAGCTGCACATGCGCCACCACTTCCAGGACGACACGAAGGGCTTCGGCGTGAGCGCCCCGTTCTGGGACTACGTGTTCGGCACGCCGCAGCGCCGCAAGACCACGGTCTAGCGCGACGGGCTGAAGCGCCGCAGGCGCAGCGCGTTGGCGACGACCGACACGCTCGACAGCGCCATCGCGGCGGCCGCGATCACCGGGCTCAGCAGCCCGGCGGCGGCCAGCGGGATCGCGGCGACGTTGTAGCCGAATGCCCAACCCAGGTTCTGCTTGATCGTGCGGAGCGTGGCGCGGCTCAGGCGGATGGCGTCGGGGGCTGCCCGGAGGTCGCCGCTCACGAGGGTGAGGTCGGAGGCCTCGATTGCCACGTCTGTGCCGGTGCCGATGGCGAGGCCGAGGTCGGCCTGGGCGAGCGCCGGCGCGTCGTTCACGCCGTCGCCGACCATCGCCACGACACGGCCATCGGACTGAAGGCGCCGGACCACGTCGGCCTTGCCCGCGGGCAGGACCTCCGCGATCACCTCGTCGATGCCCACCTCCGCGGCCACGGCTCGCGCCGTCGTGTCGTTGTCCCCGCTGAGGAGCACCGGCCGGAGGCCGAGCGCCCTGAGCTCGCTCACCGCCTCGGCGGACGAGGGCTTGACCGTGTCCGCCACGACGAACACCGCCCGCGCCTGGCCGTCCCACGCTGCGGCCACCGCCGTCTCGCCGCGCTGCTCCGCCACGATGCGGGCGGCTGCCAGCTCCGGCGGGAGGATCATCCCGCGCTCGGCGAGCAGGGCCGGGCGGCCGGCGAGCACCGCACGCCCGTCCACCAGGCCCTCGGCTCCGAGGCCCTCGCGGTTGGCGAACTCCTCGACGGCGGGGAGCCTCGCGTCGCCGGTCGCCCGTGCGGGCGCGGTGACGCCCTGGCTCGCCGGCGCTCCGAGCGCCGCCCTCGAGATGGCGCGAGCCACGGGGTGCTCGGACGCATTCTCGAGCGCGCCCACCAGCCGGAGCGCCTCGTCGCGGTCGACACCCTCCGCCACCGTGAGCTCCACGAGGCTCATCCGGCCGGTCGTGACCGTGCCCGTCTTGTCGAGCACAACGGTGTCGACCGTGCGCGTGGACTCGAGCACCTCCGGTCCCTTGATCAGCAGACCGAGCTGCGCGCCCCGGCCGGTCCCCACCATCAGGGCGGTGGGCGTCGCGAGCCCGAGCGCGCAGGGACACGCGATGATCAGCACCGCCACGGCGGCCGTGAAGGCGTCGCTGGCGCTTCCTCCGAGGACGAGCCAGGCGGCGAAGGTCACCGCGGCCAGCCCGATCACCACCGGGACGAAGACGCTCGAGATTCGGTCAGCCAGCCGCTGCACCCGGGCCTTGCCGCTCTGCGCCTCGGCCACGAGCCGCGCGATCTGAGCGACCGCCGTGTCGGCGCCGACCTTCGTGGCGCGGACGACGATGCGCCCGCCGGCGTTCACGGTCGCCCCGGCCACCTCCGAGCCGGGCCCCACCTCGACGGGGACGGCCTCGCCGGTGAGCATGCTCGTGTCGACCGCCGAGGAGCCCTCCTCGACCACCCCGTCGGTGGCGACCTTCTCGCCCGGGCGCACGACGAAGCGATCGCCTGGCATCACTCGCTCGATCGGGACTCGGCGCTCGAGCCCGTCGCGGTCGACAAGCGCCACGTCCTTGGCGCCGAGCTCGAGCAGCGCCCGGAGGGCCGCGCCGGCGGTCCGCTTCGCGCGAGCCTCGAGGTAGCGCCCGGCGAGGATGAAGGTCGTGATGACCGACGCCGTCTCGAAGTAGGTGTCGGCGTCCGGCGCGAACAGCGCGTACACGGACCAGGCCCACGCGGCTAGCACGCCGACCGACACGAGCGTGTCCATCGTGACCGCCCGGTGCTTGAGGTTCGCCCAGGTCGCAACGTGGAACGGCAGCGCGCCCCAGAGGACGACGGGCGTGGCGAGCACGAAGGCAACCCACTCCCAGCCGTCGAACTGGAGCGACGGGATCATCGACAGGAGCAGGACCGGGAGCGAGAGCGCGGCCGAGATGGCGAGCCGCCGGCGGAGCGATGCTGCAGCGTCGCGGTCGTCCGAGTGGACGTCCTCGTCGCCGGTCAGCACTGCCCCGTACCCGACGGCCTCGACCGCGTCGACGAGCTGCTCTGGCGCGACCGCGGCGGCGTCGTAGTCGACGGTCGCCCGCTCGGTCGCGAAGTTCACGGTGGCCGTGACGCCCTCGACCTCGTTGAGGCTTCTCTCGACACGAGTGGCACACGAGGCGCAGGTCATGCCTGTGATCGGCAGATCGACGTGCTGCATACCCCCTGAGGGTATACTGCCGGGCATGGCGACGACAACCGAGACGCGCGGCTACACCGCGACGAAGGACCAGCTGCTGAAGCGACTGCGCCGCATCGAGGGCCAGGTCGGAGGCATCGAGCGAATGGTTGAGGACGACCGCTACTGCATCGATGTCCTGACGCAGATCTCAGCGGTGCAGGCGGCCCTCGACAAGGTCGCCCTGGGCCTGATGGACGACCACGCACACCACTGTGTGGTGGGCGGCCCCGACTCGAAGAAGGACGAGCGCACCGAAGAGCTGATGGCAGCCGTGGGCCGCCTGATGCGCCGCGGCTGACCTTCGAGCGCCGACGCTGACGTGGGCGTCACCCCTTGCGCCCGACGAACCCGTCCATCATTGCGACGTCCGCCTTCCGCGACACGTAGATCGTCTTCTCGCCGGCAGCCGTCCAGCGCAGGCCCATCAGGTCGCAGGCGTCACAGAAGATCCTCCTGATGCCCGCGGATTTGTTCGCGAACGAGTAACGAGGGTGCGACCAACCACGGCCGGTGTTCTGAAAGCGGCAGCCGTCCGACTGGATGAGCCCGCGCAAGACCAACGCAGGCCAGCGCTCGACGAGGCAAACCTGCCACTCGGCCAAGGCGATCTCGCGCTCGTGCTTCCGGCCCGGCCCGTGTTGCGGGAACAGGCATGGCCAGCTCTTCGAGTAACAGAAGAGCTCGTGCCACGTGCCGTAGCCGACCCTCCCGATGCGGTTGTTCGGCATCACCGCGTGGATCGCGCGCTCGCATTCCTCCGCGATCCCGGGGTACCGCGCGTCGAGTGAGATCCGAAGCTTGTAGACCCCGCGCGGATGAGCCGACAGGCAGCCATCGCCGAGATACATGCCGAGGAGGTAGGCGTAGGCCGGCGGCAGGGCGTCGAAGTCATGCGCCGCACGGCAGGCGCCGCATGAGGTGCCGCCGCGGTGCCACGCAGCAGAAAGGTGTCCCGCAAGCCAGTCGCGGACGGTCGACCGCGGAAGTCCCAGGCGACGCGCGACCTCCGATGTGGAGAGGCCTTCGGCCGCGAGGCGCATGCTCTCGTCAACCAGCTCGATCGGACGCGTCATTGCGAACGTATGTTCGGCTAAGCGCCGGACGGAATGCGGCTGAGAGGAGTCGAACCTCCACGCCCCTTTCGGAGCACAGGCACCTGAAGCCTGGGCGTCTACCAGTTCCGCCACAGCCGCGAGCGACCAGAAACTCTAGCGTGGCTCCCGCACCGCGACGGACAGCTCCGCGACCAGGGTGGAGTGGTCTGACAGCCTGTCGTCGCGGCGCCAGTCGTGGCGGTAGGAACAGGTGGTGACCTCGACTTCGGCGGATGCGATCAGGTGGTCCAGGCGATAGCCGCCGCCTGTGCGGGGCCATTCCCAGGTCGGTTCCTTTGCGTCGTATCCGTTCAGGGCTCGAAAGGCGTCGCGGAAGCCGTGTTGTTCCAGACCTCGGATCAGCGCGGATTCGGCCGCGTCCCAGCGCTCGCCGCGCTCCGGGCGGAGGCGGCCGTTGCGTGAGCGCGCGAAGGTCCAGACGCTCCCGTCCGCATGCTCCCTGCGCGGCGTGTTGAGGTCTCCCAGGACCAGGCGCGGACCCGAGCCGGCGGCGAGGTGGCGGAACACGGCCTCGTGGGTCAGCACCTTCGCCAGGCCCGGCTTCGGGCTGATCGGCGAGTGCACGTTGACCACCTCGAGCCCCGCTGTCTTCACGCTCAGCACGCGCTCGGGCCAGGGCACGCCCTCGACCGGGACAACCTCTAGCGGCATCCGGGACGCGGTGAGCGCGGCGAGCGGCCGGCTGCCTTCGCGCGTGAGCGGCAGCGGCGCCCGCTCCGCAGCGAGCCCCGCCTCCCCCAGCCGCTCGGTCCACGACCTCGCCGTCACCGGGGTCACCTCCTGGAGGCACACGACATCCGGTTCCAACTCGAGGACGCGCGCCGCCTGCTCCTCGAGGCGGCTCCTCCGCCCGGCCACGTTCCACGACACGAGGAGCATGCATAGAGTCCTACCCACGAACGAAAGGAAGGACTGCCATGCCCTACGAGGTACCGCCCCTCCCGTATGAGTACAACGCTCTCGAGCCGCACATCGACGAAGCGACTATGCGGGTTCATCACGACAAGCACCATCAGGCTTACGTCGACAAGGTGAATGCCGCCCTCGAGGGCACCGAGTGGGCCGACAGGCCGATCGAGGACGTCGTCGCGAACCTGTCGCAGATTCCCGAGGACAAGCGGACACCCGTTCGCAACAACGGCGGCGGTCATTACAACCACTCGCTGTTCTGGGAGTGGATGTCGCCGGACGGCGGCGGCGAGCCCAGCGGCGACCTCGCCTCGGCGATCGAATCCGCCTTCGGGTCGTTCGGGGACTTCCAGACGAAGTTCAAGGACGCCGGGGTCAACCAGTTCGGCTCGGGCTGGTCATGGCTCGTGCACGACGGCTCCGGTCTCGCCGTCGTCTCGACCGCGAACCAGGACAACCCGCTCACCGACGGCAAGACGCCGCTGCTCGGCGTCGACGTGTGGGAGCACGCCTACTACCTCAAGTACCAGAACAAGCGCCCGGACTACATCGACGCCTGGTGGAACGTCGTCAACTGGGACAAGGTGGCGGAGGGCTTCGGCGCAGCGGGCTAGTCGTCGGCCGGCGGCTCCGTGAGGAGCTGCAACGTCACATCGCGGGCACGCTGCGCGGCGCGCTTTATCTCGAGCAGGTCGTCGCGCCGCGGGTCGCCCGGCGGCGTGTCCTCGAGCACGAAGTTCGCGTAGTTGAGGATCACCGCGAGCTGGTTGTTGAGGTCGTGCACGGCCTCCCGCACGGCGGGGAGCCTATGCTGAAACCGTGACCGATTGGGTTGGACACGCCCAGCGTGAGCTCGAGCGCGAGGGCTACCGGCTCAGCGCGCCTCGCTCCGCCGTCGTCCAGACCCTCGCGGACCTCGGCTGCAGCGTCACGGCGAAGGAGATCGCCGACCGCCTCCACGATCGGGGCCAGGACGTCGGCGTGGCGAGCATCTACCGGACCCTCGAGCTGCTCGACAAGCTGCGCCTGACCCGGCGAGTGGACGCCGCGGAGGGCGTCGCCCGCTACGAGCCGATCGGCCCGAGCGGCGAGCACCACCATCACATCGTCTGCGACACCTGCGGCCAGGTCTCCACGTTCGAGGACTCCGACCTCGAGGGCGCGATCGAGCGGCTCGCAAGCCGCGTCGACTACGCGATCGACGCGCACGACGTGACCCTCCGGGGCGAGTGCCCCACCTGCCGCTCGCGCTAGAGCCGGCAGTCCACGCGCCCGCCGGACATGCCGCGCACGAGCGCCTGCGCGTCGGCCGCGAGCGAGCCCGCATATGTCGCTCCCGGGCTCCCCTGCGGCCCGAGCGAGTCGGCATACAGCGGGTCCCCGATCCGCGCGCCCGCCTCGCGTGCGATCGCCTTCTCGATGTCCGGGTTCACCGAGCTCTCGGGGAAGACCGCCTTCACCCGCTCGCGGCGGATCTGCTGCACCAGCCGCTCGACGTCGCCCGCCGACGCCTGAGCCTGCGTCGACAGCGAGGGGATGACGGCGCCGACCACATCGATCCCGTAGCGGCGCGCGAAGTAGCCGAGCGCGTCGTGGGTGGTGACGATCTTGCGCTGCGGCGGCGGCACGCGTCTGACGCATGCCGCGATCCGCCTGTCGAGTCGGCGGAGCCCGGCTACCGCGCGCGAGGCGTTCCTTCGGTATGCCGGTCGCCCGGCCGGGTCGAGCTCCGACAGCCGCGCCCGGATCGTTTCGATCGCCAGCTCGCCGTTGCGCGGGTCGAGCCACCAGTGCGGGTCGTCATCGAGCCGGCGGACCGAGTCGATCAGGGTGACCACCTCCGCGTCGCCGCCGGCACCCGAGATCACGTCGCTCAGCCAGTCGTCCACGTCGCCGCCCGAGCGGAACACCAGGTCCGCACGGGCGACCGTCGCCACGTCGCTCGGCCGCGGCTCGTACTCGTGCGGGTCCGCGTTGGGCCTCAGCATCCCGTCGACCGACACGCGCGCGCCGCCCACCTGCCGGACGAGGTCGGCCACCTGCGTCGTCGTTGCCACGACCGTCCGGCCGCTCGCGGAGTCTGAGTCCTTGCCGCAGGCGGTCACGGCAACCACGGCGAGCGAGACGACCAGAGCCGATAGACAACGCACGGCTGAGGATGGTAGTGAGAATGGTTCTCAATAGCTGAACGGGGAGACTCCCGCGGCCTTGGACCCGCTCGAGCTCACAGCCTTCTGCGCCTGGTGCTTCGCGGTCGCGCTCGCGGGCGGGGTCGTCGGCCTCGTGCTCGGCAACATCCGCCTCCCGGCCGTGCTCCTCCTCGCCTCGCATCCGGCGGCGGGAGCTGGAGCCAACATCGGCATCTCAGGCGTGGCGGCTACGGCCGCCGCCATCGTGCACATCCGCGCGGGGCGCATCAACTGGCGGCTGTTCGCGTGGATGGCGCCTCCCTCGATGGTGGGCGCGATCGCCGGTGGCTACCTGTCCGGGCGGCTCCCGGACGACGTGCTGCTGGCGGCCATCGGGCTCGTGCTCGTCTACTTCGGAATCGACCTGCTCCGCCGCCACGACGACCCACCGCGCCGCCGGACCAGCCGGGCGGACGGCGAGCTCGACATCCGCGCCGCCGTCATCACGGGCGCCGTCGTCGGCCTCCTCGGCGGGTTCGTGGGACTGATTCTGGGCGCGCTGCGGATGCCGGCGCTGCTCCGCTACGTCGGCGAAACCGCGGCCCGGGCCGTCGGCACGAACCTGGCCGTCGGCGTCTGCGTGGGCATCGCGGGCGTGATCGGCCACACGCCGGACGGCGTGGACTGGGAGCTGCTCGCGATCGGCTCGGCGGCGTCGGTGCCCGGCGCGCTCATCGGCGCACGCCTGACCGGCCGCCTCAGCGAGCGTCAGCTGCTGCGCGCTATCGGCGCAATGCTCGTAGTGGCCGGCGCCACCACGGCGCTGAGCGCTCTTCTGTGACCTCGCGTGCCAGCCCCCGCACGGCGCGCCACTCCTCGAGCGACCAGCCGATGGGCACGTCGCATTCGAGCGTCGCAACCGCCTGCTCGCGCAACTGCTGACTGACGGCTTCTTGCCTCTGGATCATCCTTGATCGTCCCCGCCGTTGTTCTTACCCACTCAGGCGGCATTCAGCCATGAATTCGCGCATAGGACGCGGACACCCGGGGTACAACCGGCATACGTCTGGAAGGGATTTCGGACGAGCCGGGAGGTGTCGGTGCGCACCGCGGGGCGAGCGCGTTACGATCGCCGCCCCGTGGGCGCTGCCGAGATCGCCGCCATCGCTGCGGCCGGCATGGCGGCCGGCGCGATCAACACCCTCGTCGGCAGCGGCACTCTCGTCACCTTTCCCGTGCTGCTCGCGTTCGGCTACGCGCCGGTCACCGCGAACGTGTCGAACACCATCGGGCTCGTACCGGGCTCCCTGTCGGGTGCGATCGGCTATCGGCGCGAGCTCGAGGGGCAGCGGACGCGGACGCTCCGCTTCGCAGTCGCCTCCGGCCTGGGCGGCATCACCGGAGCAGTGCTGCTGCTGGTCCTGCCCGCCTCGGCTTTCGAGGCGATCGTGCCCGTGTTCATCGCCATCGCCCTCGTCTCGGTGGCCTTACAGCCCCGACTCGACCGCCTCGTCGCCCAGCACCGCCCACCACCCGAGGCGCACGGAACGGGACTGCCGCGCGTATTCGTGTACATCGCCGGCGTCTACGGCGGCTACTTCGGCGCCGCCCAGGGGATCCTGCTGCTGGCGATCCTCGGCCTGGCGCTCCCCGACGACCTCCATCGCGTGAACGCGCTCAAGAACGTCCTCGCGGGCATCGTGAACGGCGTCGCCGCGCTCATCTTCATCGCCATCGCCGACGTGGCGTGGGGGCCGGCGGCGCTGATCGCGGCCGGCTCCGTTGTCGGCGCACAGCTGGCCGCCCGCTACGGCCGGCGGCTCTCGCCGCAGGCCCTGCGGGCGGTGATCGTGGCGGTCGGGATCGCCGCGATCGTCCAGCTGTTGACCTGACCTAGAGGCCCCTGAAGATCTCCCTCGCGCCGAAGGCGGTGTCCGGGAAGTCCGCGAAGACCCCGTCGACCTTCTCCCGGTAGAAGGCGAGGAGCTCTTCGACCGGTCCCCCCGTGAAGCCCGACGGGAACGAGTCGTCACGGAACGTCCACGTGTGCACGAGCAGCCCGCGCGCGTGCGCGCGGTCGACCAGGTCGGTCGGCGGCTTCGGAATGCCGACCCCTCCGCCGGTGATCGGGATGATGTAGACCTTCCACGGACCGATGCCGTCGGCGTACGTCTTGACCTCGTCGAGGCCCGCGTCCGTGGCGAAGTAGCCGAACGTCCGCGCGAGCAGCGTCGGATCGCCGGACGCGGTCCAGTCATACGGCCGGTCGAACGGCGGCGCGTAGGTCGGATTCCCGTTCGCATCGGTGTCGTTGGCGTCCATCAGCTGGATGAGCCGAACCCGCGTCATGTGGTTCAGCTCCTTCAGGTTCGACTGCTCGAAGGACTGGATGAACACGGGCGAGTTCTTGCTGTTCAGCCCGTTCTTCTTGAGCGTCTGCACCAGCGGCTCCTCGAGCGACAGCCCCTGGCTGTCGTGGAACGTCGGGTGCTTCGTCTCGGGGTAGATGCCGATCCTCCGCCCGAGCTTGTGTGACCGCCGCTTGACGAGGTTGATGATCTCCTGGAACGTCGGAACCTTGAACTTGCCGTTGAACTCGGTCGGCCGTCCCCCTCGGGTCTGGCGGGCACCGAGCTTCTTGATCTCGGCGAGGGTGAAGTCCTGCGCCCAGAAGCCCTTGGTCGGGACGCCGTCGAGTGTTCGCGTCGTCTCGCGCGAGGCGAACTCGGGGTGCACGTTCACGTCGCCGACATCGGTCGAGTCGCCCGTCGTGGCCGGGTCGGAGTCGCCGAGGATCGGCTCGTGGCGGGCGATCAGCACGTGGTCCTTCGTCATCACGAGGTCCGGCTCCACGTAGTCCGCGCCCAGCTTGATCGCGAGCTTGTAGGACTGGAGCGTGTGCTCCGGCACGAAGCCGCTGGCTCCGCGGTGGCCGATCACGAGCGGCTTGTTCTCCTTGAGCGGCTTGTGCTTGCCGCCCTTCTTCGCGTGCTTGTTCCCCTTCTTCGCGTCCGCGAGCGGAGCCGCGAGGGCGACGAGCGCGACGGCTGACAGCAGCGTGAGTATCCAGGCGCGGGTCTTCATCGGTCGAACCTATCCGACCGGTGGGGGTTGGTGCGTTAGAAATTTCCGCGCCCCGGGGAAGCAACGCTTTATGGGGAGCTTTAGGTGGGGGACCAACCTGACGATCCTGTGCGCGCTCGCGCTGGGCGCCGCCGGACTGACCGCGCTGCCGGCCGCCGCGCAGATACCGGCTGAGCCGCCGCTCGCGGCCTCGAGCAACGTCCATGTGCTCGAGCACGTCCCGGGCAGCGCCGCCGGCATGAACTTCAAGGACCACTACGCCTTCGTCAGCGGTTGGGGCGGGATCACCGTCCTCGACATCGCGAAGGCCGACTCGCCGCGTCTGGTCGGGGCACTTCCCCTCCCCCATTTCGAGAACGAGGACGTGGACCTCTGCGGCAACACGCTGATCGTGGTGAACGACCGCGTGACGCGTGACCTGGGCTCGGTCCTCTACGTGGTCAACATCGCCAACCCCACCTCGCCGGCGCTGACCGCCGTGCTGCCGCTCGGCCTGACCGGCGGAACCGGCCGCGGCTCCGGCCACATCGCGAACTTCGTCAAGAGCGACTGCTCGCAGCTGTGGGTCGACGGCGGCGACCACGTCGAGGTCGTCGACGTGAGCAACCAGGCCGCCCCGAGGTCGCTCGGCAAGTTCGAGTCAGCTGCCTCACATAGCGACGCGTTCCGCGTCACCCACGACACCGAGCTCGACAGCACCGACACGGTCTGGAACGTCGGCGGCGGCGGCGCGGCCGCCTACAAGCTCACGAGCAACCCGCTCGCGCCGCAGCTGCTCGGCACCACGGGCGCCGCGGGCGTGAACCCCTCGCCGTACAACGACTTCATCCTCCACAACTCACAGCGGCGCGGGAAGACGCTGCTCGTGACCGAGGAGGACTACATCGACACCGACGAGGTGCCGCCGGGCGGCTGCCGCGGCCAGGGCAAGTTCGAGACCTGGGACATCTCGGGGCTGAAGAGCGGCGCGATCACGCCGGTCGACACCTGGGAGACCGAGCTGAACGGCATGTTCACCGGTGGCGCCGTCGACTCGAAGGCGCCCGTGACGGTCAACTGCTCCTCGCACTGGTTCGACGCGCAGAGCGGCATCGCCGCCGTCGGCTGGTACGAGCAGGGCGTCCGCTTCCTCGACTACCGCACGCCGAGCGACATCCAGCAGGTCGGCTACTACATCCCGGCGAACGGCTCGACCTGGGCGGCGTATTGGTCGCCGACCGACCCGAACGGCGAGATCGTCTACACGGCGGACGCCTACCGCGGAGTCGACGTGGTGAAGATCGACGGCGGCGGGACCACGGGCAAGAAGGTGAAGGCGCCGGTCCGGAGCGAGTGGTTCGGGACGCAGGCGTCAAGCACGTCGTCGTTCTCCGACTCGTTCCAGTCGCACCCGACGTTCGGCTTCATCTGCCCGGTCCTCAAGGCTGCTGTAGCGACGCCATAACGTCGTCGCGCACCGGCAGCTCTGGCGGCCGCACGTCGACCTGAGCCACGTCGCCCATTCGCACCTCGAGGATCGCGCCGCCGTGCTCGCGAGCAACGGCGCGAACCTCGCGCTCCGTCGCGCGCGCCAGCCGGTGGGGCACCCCGCACGCGTCGAGGAACCCGGCGAGCATCGGGCCGCGGAGCTCCGCCCGGCTGACCTCGAGCCGCTCGACGCGTGAGCGCACGATTGCCAGGCCCTCCTCGGCCGCGAGCACGCAGACCGCCGCATCGTCGGTGATCGTCCTGGCCGACGAGGCGACCCGGTCGATCACCTGCTTCGCGGTGACCCCCGGGCCCAGCTCGTGCACGATCTCCTCGAGCCGCTCGTCGCCGAGCTGTCCGTCGCTCGTGCGGGCCTCCGTGAGGCCGTCGGTGTAGAAGCACGCCACCGCTCCGCGCGGGAAGGGGAGCGTCGTCTGCCGCTGGCCGGTGCCCGAGCCGACGCCGAGCGGCGGTGCCGTCGCCGCGAGAACGGGGACGAATCCGCCGGCGGAAACCACGATCGGCGGCGGGTGGCCCGCCGTCGAGTAGGTGAGCGTGCCCGCCCCGGCGTCGTGGATCGCCACGAGCGCAGTCACGAAGTCCCCCTGGAGCTTCCCGGCGAGCACCGAGCCGGCGATCTGGAGCGCCTCGCGCGGCTCGAGGCCCGCCTCGATGTACGCGCGCAGCGTGTAGCGCGACAGGGCCGTCCGGCCGAGAGCCGCTCGGCCGTGACCGGAGACGTCGCCGATCAGCACCGCGGTCTTGCCGGCGGCAAGCGGGAACACGTCGTAGAAGTCCCCGCCGGCACCAGGGCCGTCGGCGGGCCGGTAGGCCACGGACGCGCGCGCCGAGCCGAGCTTGTCCGGCATACCCGGCAGCAGCGCGGCCTGTAGCAGCCCGACCTGGCCGAGCAGCTCGCGGCGCTGGCGGGCGAGGCGGCGGTTTCGCAGGAGCGTCAGGACGGAGGCGAGCCCGAGCAGGATCGAGAGCGCCACCAGAGCCGCGACGAGGATCCGCAGCGGGGTCGGGACCACCTCGACCACGTCGCGGACGACCCTGAGCGGCTGGGGCAGGTCGTCCTGCCGCGTGAGCGGCCAGGAAGGCGTAGCGTCGCGCTCTTTCGGGCTCGCGCCGTTCTCCTGCTGCCCGTCGGGGTTCGACCTCTCAGCGGCCGCAGCGGCGCCGGCGACCGCGGCGGCGGGAGCAGCCGTCTGGGCCACCCGGCGCGCGCGCCCGGCCGCGGGCGACTGGCGGCTGGCCGCGGCCGCCCGCCGGCTGGCGGCCGCCGCGCGTGCTCTGGCCTCGCGCCTGGCGGCCGCGCGACGGCGGCCCTGGGTGGACGGAGCCTGCGCCGCGGTCCGCTTCTTGGCCTGACCGGGTGCCGTGCTCTGCGGGGCCGCGGCGCTCTTCTTCGCCTGGCCCGGCGGCGGGGCGCTCTTCTTGGCCTGGCCCGGCGCCACCGCGGGCTGGGAGGCGGGTGCGCTCTTCTTGGCCTGCCCCGGCGGCGGCGAGCTCCGCTTGGCCTGGCCCGGAGCGCTCTTCGCCTTGCTCCGCGCCGCCTTCTTCACCTGTCCGGGCGCCGCGTGGGCACGTGGGCCCTTCCCAGGCGGCGGCTTGGCGACAGCCGGCCATGCCACGGCCACGCACAGCAGGGCCATGCCTATCACTGCGGGGACCAGGTGCATCCGCGAGAGGGGCGGGGCAGCCGTCACCAATTTCCGTATTGGCCAACGGATAGGCGCCAGCGTACGTGCACTTCGCACCGCTGTCGACCAATACGCGAGAAATAGCCGATTTTGGGCCATTTTCTAAGGTTGCATCCGTGCAGCCGGAGGTCCTTTCCGTCTCATACGGCCCTGCCGGCCTGTCCGAGGGGCGCGGCTTCATCGACCGCGTGCTCGCCTCTGCAGGCTTCGATGCGGCCGCCCGCTACCAGATCACGGTCGCGACCAACGAGGCCGTCTCGAACGCCATGGAGCACGGCGCCCCATGCGGCGACGGGCTCTTCCACCTGGCGGCCGGCGTCGAGGACGGCTCCTTCGTGTTCTCGGTCCGCGACTGCGGGGAGTTCGAGGACTCGCCCTCGCCGCCGCCGGATCCCGTGGCCGAACGCGGCCGCGGCTTCGCCTTCATGAACCTGTTGATGGACGAGGTGCGGCTCGACGCCCAGGCCGGCGAGACGATCCTGCGGCTCGCCAAGCGGCTGCCGGGCAGCCCAGCGCCCGCGCTCCGCGGCGGGTCCGCCGTGGACGAGCGCAACCTCGACGTGGTGCGGAAGCTGTTCCGCGCGTTCGCCGCCCGCGACGTGGAGCGCACGCTCCTGCTGGTCGACCGCGGGGTGATGATCGAGCCGCTGTCGACACCGGTCGAGCGCCGGACCCCCTACCTCGGCGCGCCGGGAATGCGGCGCTACCTGCGCGACCTCGACGAGACCTGGCAGCGCTTCGAGGTCTCGATCGACGAGCTGCGAGCCGAGGGTGACTACGTGGTGGCGACCGGGCGCATCTACGCGCAGCACCCGAACCTGGTGGCGGACGACCCCGCCGGCTTCGTCTTCAGGCTGCGCGACGCGAAGGTGGTCTGGGTGAAGGTCTACCGCAGCCACGAGGAGGCGCTGGCGGCAGCTGGCCTCAGGGCCTCATAGACGCAGAGCCGCCCCTCGTGCGGCTGCTTCACCCGGTGGAGAGCGCGCCGCGCCGGGCGGCAGGTACGTAGACGAGCCAGGTCGCGAGCGCGAGCCCTGCCGCAGCGACGATGGGCAGGACGAGGCTCGTCTTCAACAGCAGGGCCCCTGCCAGCGCCCCGCTGAACATCGCCACCACCGCGGCGGTCCTTCGCACCGAGCCCCTCCCGTCGCCCGCTGCCAGTGGCGAGTCCGCAGCGAGCCCCGTCAACGTCATCGTGAGCACGGTCGTCGTCAGGTCCGGCACGCCGATGCGCCGGACGGTTGCGTTCCGGACGCCCATCGCGAACGCCAGCAATGCGATCACCACGTCGGCGGAGGCAGTGTTCGGGCGAACGTCGACCGCCGCCGCCAGGACGGCCGCCACGGCGAGGAGCGAGACCTCGATGGCAAGCGCGCGCGCGACATGTTGGCGATGGCGGTGTCCGATCCGGTCTGCGAGAACCCCGCCGCCGCCCGCTCCGAGTAGGAAGGCCGCGAGCGAGATCAGCGGCGCCAGGACCGGAAGCCCACCGCTGCCCGCGATGCCGAACCCCAGGAAGACGATGTTCCCGGTCATGTTCGCCGTGAAGACGTGGCCGAGCCCGAGGTAGCTGACGGCGTCCACGAGGCCGGTGGTGAAGGTCAGCACCAACAGCGCCCGGGCTAGCGGATGCCGGATGCTGCGCGGCGCGCCCGCCAGCCATTCCCGCTCGAGAGTCGCCAGGCCGGCGGAACTGGTCATCGCACGAAGCTACTGGACGACCAGCTTGCCCTTCATGAACGGGTGGATGGTGCAGTGGTACGAGTACGTGCCGGCAGCCGGGGCTCGGATGGTCGTCGACGCGCCGGGGTCCACGGTCCCGGAGTCGAAGCTGTGGCCGTCGTCGGCCGTCACGGTGTGCGCGGCGCTGTCGTCGTTCGCCACCTTGATGCCGGCACCCTTCTGGGCCCGGAGGCTGCTGGGCGAGAACTTGAAGTTGTTGATGGTGATCGCCGACGACGTCCCGGACGAACCACCAGCGCTCGGAGCTGCTCCGGCGCTCGGCCCGCTTCCCCCGCCACCACATCCGGTCACCAGCACCGCTGCGACGCCGGCGGCTGAGAGCAAAGTGCATGCGCGAAATCTCATGGGTAGGACGGTAAGTCCGCTCCTGTGCTCACCGATATGCGCCGCCGTACCCTTGATCGCCTCTTGCTATCGGTCGCGCGGGTCCGGCGGCGTCTATGGTCCGCTCGTGAGCCTCGCGCGCGAGTCAGGCTCCTCGAGCACTCGGACCGGCCGCCCCGGGCTGGCCGCCAAGCGGGTGATCGCGGGCGCGGCGGGCGGTGGCGTCGCGGCGGCCATCGCGCTCGCCTTCGGCGCGTCGTGGTCGGTCGCAGCCCTGTGCGCCTCGGATGTCGCGGCGCTCGTCTTCATCGGCTGGGTGTGGCTCAGCGTCGGCCGCGCCGACGCCGCAGCGACCGCGCGCATCGCCCGCGCCGAAGACGAATCGCCGGTCGCCGCGGAGAGCGTGCTGATCGGCGCAGGCGCGGCGAGCCTCGTGGTCGTGGCGTTCACGCTCTCGCAGGCAGGCGCCGCGACCTCCCCTGATCGCGGCCTGCTGACTGTGCTGGCCGTGGTGAGCGTCGCGCTCGCGTGGACGTCCGTGCACACGGTGCACGCCCTCCGCTACGCGCGGCTCTACTACAGCGAGCCCGAGGGCGGCATCGACTTCGGCGACGACGCCCCCGACTACAGCGACTTCGCGTACCTGGCGCTGACGATCGGGATGACGTTCCAGGTCTCCGACACCAGCCTGACCGCAAGACGCGTGCGCCGGGTCGCACTGCATCACGCGCTGCTGTCGTTCGTCTTCGGAGCGGTGATCCTGGCGATCACGGTCAACAGCGTCGCCGGTCTGCTCGGTCAGTAGGCCTGTCCGATCTCGGACGGGTTGCCGGCGGAGAGTGGCAGCGTCGCTGTTACCCGAGTGCCGCTGCCTCTGGGACTCTCGATCTGCAGCCGCCCGCCGAGCGCCGTCACCCGGTCGTTCATCCCGACCAACCCGTGACCCCCGGGATCGGCGCCGCCAGACCCGTCGTCACGAATGTCGATCCGCAACCACCCGTCGTCGACCGATGCCGTTACCTCGGCGCTGGTGGCGTGCGAGTGCTTCACCACGTTGGTGAGAGCTTCGGCCACGATGAAGTAGGCGCTCGCCTCGACCTCCGCCTGGAACCGGTCGGCTGGGACGTCCACGTGCACGGGGAGGTCGAGCCGTGTGACCAGCGCGTCGACTCCCGCCCGGAGGCCGCCGCGCGTCAGAGCGGCCGGCAGGATTCCGTGCGCCAGCTCGCGCAGCTCCGCATTGCCGTGCTGGGCATGCTCGAGCGCTTCCCCCATGAGTGACTCTGCCTGCCCGTCCCCCTCTCGGAACGCTCGCTGTGCGAGCTCGATCGTGACGATCGCGTGCACGAGTCGCTGCTGCGCCCCATCGTGCAGATCGCGCACCACGCGGCGACGAGCCTCATCCCCCGCTGTGACCAGACGCGCCCGCGAGGCCGCCAGCTGGGCCCGGCTGTCGGCGTTGGCAATGGCCGTGTCCAGCAGCCCGGCGAACTGACTCATCCTCGCTTCGGTGTCTTGCGGCGGGGACGTGTCACCCAGCCAGGTCGCGACCATGACACCCCAGAGCCTGCCGTCCACGACGATCGGCACCCCGACCCTCCCGTGCAGCCCAAAGTTCCTGGCGAGCTCGGCCATGGGGCCATCCAGCTGGCTGGCCTGCTCCAAGCGCGCAGGCCGCTCCGTCCGGCGCACGATCGAGGTCAGGTTGTTGCCCTCATGATTCACGCGCGTGCCAGGCGGCACATGCGCGGCATTCGCCCCGGTATGGGCAACCACAAGTATTTGCTCCGCCGGCTCGTAACGGCTCAGCGAGACCCCATCGGCGCCGATGAGCGTCTGCGTCTCTGCGGCCACGGCCTCGAACACCGCCGCGGGTTCTGCGCCCTCCGCGACCAGCGTCGCCACCCGTCGCAGCGCCGCCTGCTCCTCGGCAAGCGCCGTCACGCGCTCCCGCGCGTCCGTGTTCGCGACCGCGGTCGCCACAAGCTCCGTGAAGTGGGCCAGCCGGCCCTCGGCGACTGCGGGCATCGGACCCTCATTGGACCCGACGACAATCGCCCCCCACACCGCTCCCTCGACGACGATCGGATGGGCGACCACGGAACGTGCTCCCGCCGCGCGTACGACTTCGGGCATGCGCGCGTCCGTCGGATCGTCGGTGTCGAACCGCGCCGCGCGTCCCGTCCTCCAAACCGTGGCAACTATGAAATCTGGATTCAACTCGAGACGCGTGCCGGGTGGATTCGGACCGCCGTAAGCTCCCATCACCAGCACAGTCCCGTCCGCCTCGAATTTCAGGACCCCGGACGCGTCGGCGTTCAAGAGCAACTGCACCTCGTCGGCCACCGCCCGAAAGACCTGCTCCGGTCCCACGCCGCGGGCGATCAGGGTGGCCACCCGCCGCAGCGCGGCTTGCTCGTCGGCCAGCCGCTCCACCTCCCCGCGCGTCTCGGCGTTGGCGATGGCGGTGGCGACCAGGTCGGCGAAACGCGCGATGTGGCTCTCTGTCTCGGGTGGACACGGCTCCGCGCCGAAGCTCACCGCGACGATGGCACCCCAGATGCCTCCACCGACCACGATCGGCAAACCGACCGCCGAGCCGATCCCGTGGTCAGGGGCCACGTCGGCTGCGGGCTCGTCGACGGCGGAGTAATCATCGATCCGGCGCGGCCGTCCTTCGCGAAGCGCGAACCCAAGGACGCCGTCGCGATCCGTCGGTACGCGCATGCCGACCGGAAAATGGGCCGACATCCCGGCACCCCAGGCAGCGACTGTGCTCGCGGTCCCGTCGCCCTCGTCCCGGAGCAAAGCGCACTCGACCTCTCCGAGGAGGTTCCCCACCTCCTCCGCCACCTTGGAGAAGACTGCCGCAGGCGAGGCTTCCTTCGCGACCAACGTCGCGACTCGCCGCAACGCGGCCTGTTCCTCACCGAGCCGTTCCGCCCTTCCGCGCGAATCGGCGTTGGCGATCGCGGTGCCGACCAGGTCGGTGAACTGCGCAATGCGCGCCTCGGTGTCTGGCGGCAGATGCCGGCTCTCCTTGGAGTGGACGGCCAAAGCGCCCCACAATTGGCCCTCCACCACGATCGGGCAACCGACCGACGAGCGCACCCCGAAGTCGTTGCGGACGGCCTCTGCGAACGGACCAGGAACGCTCGTCCAGTCCTCCACTCGAGTAGCCGCGCGGCGCTCGAGAATCAGCCACGCGGGGTCACCTGGCTCGATCTGCCAGCGCTCCGGCATAGGTGGGTGCTCGCCGACGGCGGCCCACGTCGCCACGGCGGTCACGGTCCCATCCTCCTCGTAGCGGATCATCCCGCCGAGGTCGGCACCGAGCAGAACGCCGACCTCGTCCGCCACCGCGCCGAACAGCTCCCTCGCCGGGACGTCTTGTGCAACGAGCGTGGCCACGCGCCGCAGCGCCGCCTGCTCGTCCGCGAGCAGGCGCAGCTCGTCGCGACTTGCCTCCAGCAAGCGCTGCGCGTCGCGCAACTCGGCCTCGACGCGCCGGCGCTCGGTTGTGTCCCGCCCGACGCTGTACACGACGCCCCGGTCCGGCACCGCCCGCGTGTTCCACTCGAGCCACCGCACGGAGCCATCGGCGCAGATGACGCGGGCCTCGAAGCCGACCAGATCGTGACCCTCCGCGAGCTGCGCCAGCGCCTCGCGCGCCGGCTCCACGTCATCCGGATGGAGGATGCCCAGAGCGGTTCGCGAGAAGAGCTCCGCCTGCGTATACCCCAGCAGGCGCAAGAACGACTCGTTCACGCGCTTGAACTCGCCGTCGTAGCCGAGGATGGACAGCGGGTCGGTCGAGAGGTCGAAGAACTCCTCCAGCTCGCTCTCGGGCTGGGGCACACCGCGATTATCGCCGAGGTGCCTGGTAGGGCTGGCCCTACCCACGTCTCCGGTAAGCCGTTCATCGATGTCGGGAGCGGTCGTATTCAGTCCCGCCCGGGACTGCGGCACAGTGCGACCGATGAGCTTCACCGTCTTCTTCCGCGACTCGGAGGAGTTTCTTCACAGCCTCAGCCATCGTGCCGCGAGCGAGTCCGAGGCACTCGAGTGGTTCACGCGCATGGGGATCGCCGTGGTGGCGATCCGGGCCGAGTAGGCGTGACGACGGCCCGTCCGTTCGGGCGGGAGAATCACGCCCCATGAACTGGGGCGTCTTCGTCTCGACATTCCTCGCCGCGGCGATCGAGGTGATCGAGATGGTCGCGATCGTCGTGGCCGTCGGAGTCACGCGCTCGTGGCGGGCGGCGCGGGTCGGCGCCGCCGCCGGTCTCCTCGTGCTCGTCGTGACGGTCGCCGCGCTCGGTGCCGCGCTTCAGGGGCTGTCGCTCGAGACGCTGCGCCTGGTGGTCGGCGCGCTCCTGCTCGCGTTCGGCTCGCAGTGGTACCGCAAGGGCATCCTGATCGTCTCGCGCGACGGCTGGGCCACCGGCGTCGGCGACGAGGACGTGGACGACGACGTGCCCGAGGGCTTCGACTGGACCGGAGCCTTCCTCTCGTTCAAGGGCGTCTCGCTCGAAGGGCTCGAGGTGGCCGTGATCGTGGTCGCATTCGGCGCCGCGGCGGACGCAATTGGGTCGGCGATCGTCGGAGCCGCCGCGTCCGTGGTCGTCATCGGTGCCCTCGGCGCGGCCACGTACCGGTACGTCGCGGCGATTCCCAGGCGGGCGCTGCAGCTCTTCGTCGGCGCGATGCTGATCACCTTCGGCACGTTCTGGGCCGGCGAGGGCCTCAGCGTCGAGTGGCCGGGCGGCGACTTCGCGCTGGTGTGGCTGGGCGCCCTGTACGTGGCCGCCGCGCTGCTGCTCATGCGCACAGTGTCCGGCTGGCGCCGCGACATCGGCGCGGCGAAGAGGCGCGACCTGGCATCACCGGCGGAAGCGGCATGATGGTCCTGTGGCGATGGACCAAAGCGGTCGTCCTGTTCCTGGTCGACTACGTCATCGGCGACGACTGGACCGTCGCCGCCCTGATGGCGCTCGGGCTGCTCGCCACGTGGCGGCTCGTGGAGGCGGGCGTCTCCGCCTGGTGGCTCCTGCCGCCGGTCGTGCTCGCTGCAAACGTCCAGAGCCTCCGAAGGGCGGTACGGAAGGGCGGCTGATGGCATCCGGATGACGGTCACACTGGCCAAGCCGCTCACCCCGTTCGTCGACCAGCTTCCCGTGCCGCGTCGGCTGGTCGCGGCCGAGCACGACGGCCGGCTGACCGTGCGCATGCACCCGGGCACGCACCGCTTTCACCGCGACCTGCCCGAATCGAGCGTCTGGGGCTATGACGGCATGGTCCCGGGGCCGACGGTCGAGACCGAGCGCGGCCGGCCCGTCACGGTCGAGTGGATGAATGAGCTGGAGGGCCCGCTGCCGCTGGCGGTGACGATCGCCCCGTCCGCGACCGGCGCCGACGGCGTGCCCGTGCAGTGCCAGCCCGGCCTCAGCGGTGGCAGGCTCGACGAGGGCGTGGCCGCGCTCAGCGGGCATGCCGTCGTGCACCTCCACGGCGGCCTCACGCCTGCGTCCTACGACGGCTGGGCAGAGAACCTGTTCGCGCCTGGCCAGACAGCCGTCTTCCACTATCCGATGGACCAGCGCGCGGCGCTGCTCTGGTACCACGACCACGTGATGGGCGTCACCAAGTACGACGTGTACGCGGGGCTCGCCGGCCTGTGGATCATCCGCGACGAGCGTGAGCGCGAGCTCGGTCTGCCCGAGGGGCCGCCGTTCGAGCTGCCGCTGCTGATCCAGGACCGCAACTTCGACCTCGACGAGCATGGACAGCTGAGCGGCCGCCTTGTCCACAAGACCGACCCAGAGGTGATGGAGGCGTTCCCGCCCTTCACGGTCGTGAACGGGAAGGTCTGGCCGGTGCTCGACGTGCAGCCGGCGACCTACCGCTTCCGCGTCCTGAACGGGTCGAACGCCCGCACCTACAGGCTGGTGCTCGTGCAGGACGGCCGCCCCGACCTGGATCGGATCACCCAGATCGGCACCGACCACGGGCTGCTGCGCAGCGCCGTCGCGCTGCCCGCGGACGGGCTCCTGCTCGCCTCGGCGGAGCGCGCCGACCTGATCGTCGACTTCTCCGACCTCGACCCGGGCAGCGAGGTGACGCTGCTCAACACGGCGTCCGCTCCCTTCGACGGCGCCGCCTTCCCGGCCGCCGACGCCGAGAGCGCCGCGAGCCTCGACGGGCTCCTCCCCCACCCCGAGGTGATGCGATTCCGCGTCGTCGCCGGGTCGTCCGAGCGACTTGCGGTCCCGCGCGACATCGCCACCGACTTCGAGCCGCCGCCGGCTGACGCGCTGGCAGCCGCGCCGCATCGCGCGATCGCGCTGGTGGAGCGGGAGCTCGAGGGCGAGCCGAACATGCTCACCATGCGCGAGCTGGCGCCGGTCGATGCCGAGGACGCGGCGGGCCCGCTGGTGACGGTCACCGACGGCGCACAGACCACCCGCTACCGCACCGTCGCGGCGCACTTCGAGGACACCACGACCTTCTTCCCGATGCTCGATGAGTATGAGGTCTGGCAGCTCATCAACCTGACCGGAGACACTCACCCGATCCACGTGCACCTCGACCCCTTCCAGATCGTCTCGCGGCGCGCGCTCGGCTACGAGATCCCGGACGGAGGCATCGAGGACCGCCACCTCACCGCCACGGTCACACTCGAGCGCGACCCCGACGATGACCTCGCGCACGGCATCGACGACAACGAGCGCGGCCTGAAGGACACGATCCGCGTGAACGCCAACGAGGTCGTGGAGATCGCCGTACGCTTCACGGCCTACAGCGGGCGGTACATGTACCACTGCCACATCCTCGAGCACGAGGACCGCGACATGATGCGGCCGTTCGTGACCATGGCGCCAGAGCTGATGCCGTTCATGGCCTGAGGCCCGCTGGCACGAGCTTCAATCATGTGATTGAATAAGTTGTATGGAATCGGCGAGGGTCGATCAGCGTCGCGAGGCCGGGCAGCGGACGCGCACGCGTCTGATGGACGCTGCGCTGGACCTTCTCGCTGAGCGGGGCGAGGAGGGCGTGACGCTGCGAGAGCTCACTGATGCAGCTGGCGCCAACGTCGCGGCCGTGAGCTACCACTTTGGCTCGCTGAAGGCGCTCTGTGACGCGTCGGTCGAGCATGCGCTCGAGCGCTACCTGGACGCCCAGGAGGAGGCGGTGAGCGCGCTGGGCCCGGGATCCACGCTGGAGGAGGTAGCGGCCGCGTTCGCTCGACCGATGATGCGCGCGCTGGCTAGCGGGGGCCGTGACCTCGACGTGATGCGCATCGTGGCACGTGCTGGAATCGACCCTCCTGAGGGATGGGCTCGGTTCGATGCCAGATTCGACGGGATCCGCGCCGGCCTCGTCCGCGCACTGAAGCCAAACGTTCCTGGGGTGAAGGACCGCGAGCTGATCTTCCGGACACGGTGTGCGGCCGGGCTCTTGAACTGGCTCGTTCTCGCGCCCCTCGGGACCGAGCTCAGGAACAAGTCCGAGCGGCAGATCGAGCGACAGCTCGTCCCGGCGATCGCCGGAACCTTCCGCGGCACCAGCGCTGACTGACCGCCTATCGGGCGAGCGCCGATTCCGATCAAAGCCCCAGGCGGCGACCGTACGGTGGAGCGACGTGCAACGTGGACGTCGCAGATTGAATTCAAGCGCCCGCTTGACAGGTTGAGCCAACCGGCGTATTATCAATCAAGCGTTTGAGCAATTTCAGAGACAGGAGATGGTGCAGGCATGAAGGTGGCACTGACAGGCGCGACGGGCTTCATCGGATCTCACATTCTCGGCGAGCTTCAGGAGCACGGCCATGAGGTGATCGCCCTAGTGCGGGACGACACCCAGGCTGACGTCGTCGCCGTCCGCGGCGCAAGCCCGCGCGTGGTCGACCTTGACGACCGGCCCGCGGTCGTGAGCCTGCTCAGGAATACCGATGGAGCCATCCATACGGCCAGCCCAGGTGACGACACCAGCGCGGCCCTGGACTCGGCAGTGGCCGATGCGGCGATCGACGCATTCGCGGGCACCGGCAAGCCGTACCTCCATATCAGCGGGCTGTGGGTCTACGGCGACAACACCGCGATCAGCGAGGAGTCCCAGTTCGATGCGCCCGCGCTCGTGGCATGGAGGGCGCCGATCGAGCGCCGGGTCCTCGAGGCCGCAGACATGCGCGGAATCGTGATCGTGTCCGGTGTCGCCTACGGCGACGGAGGGGGTGGGGTTCCCGGCGTGGTTCTCGGTTCACCGCGAGACGAGGGCGGCAACCTTGTCATGCTCGGCTCGGGACAGCAGCACTGGGCGACGGTCCACGTCGCGGACCTCGCCGAGTTCTTCCGGCGTGCGCTCGAAGACGACTCCGCGCGTGGTTACTACGTGGTCGGCGACGGACTGAACCCGACCGTCGCCGAGCTGACGGAGGCGGCCGCTGTCGCGGCCGGGGCTCCCGGAGCCGTCCCCGGCTCCGATGACGAGGCGCGAACACGCCTGGGCGACTACTTCGCCGAAGTCCTGCTGCTCGACCAGGGCACGGATGCGGCGAAGGCCCGAGGCGAGCTCGATTGGGCTCCCTCCCATCCGGCCCTGGTCGACGAGTTTCGCAGCGGCAGCTACCGCAACGGCAACGCCTGACACGAAGGCTGAAAGGAAGATCATGAGCAACGCAACGCAACAGGCAGTTCCCACCGGCACCTGGAGCGCCGACAAGATCCACTCCACCGTCGGCTTTGCAGTGCCGTACATGGCAGGCACGTTCCAGGGCACGTTCTCCGACTTCGAGGCGCAGCTGAGCGACGGAGCGCTAAGCGGGAGCGCGGAGGTCTCGAGCGTCGAGGTGAAGGACCCGAACCTCGAGGCGCATCTTCAGAGCCCCGACTTCTTCGACGCAGAGCGCTTCCCGCAGCTCAGCTTCGGGGCGAACGAGATCAGCCGCGCCGGCGATGACCTCACGATCGCCGGCGAGCTGACGCTGAAGGGCCACACCGAGCCGGTAGAGATCACCGGGCACATCAACGATCCCGCTCCCGACCCCTACGGCGGCGAGCGCCTCGGGCTCCAGCTCGAGGCCAAGGTCGACCGCACCAGGTTCGGGCTCAACTGGAACAACCCTCTCCCGAGCGGCGACCCGGCGCTCGCGAACGAGGTCACGATCGTCGTCGACCTGCAGCTCGTGAAGGAGATCTGATGCGGGTGCTCGGCATCAGCGGCAGCCTGCGTCGCGACTCGCACAACACCAAGCTGTTGCGAGCCGCGGGCGAGCTCGTCGAGGAGCGCGGCGGGCGCTTCGAGCTCTTCGACGGCCTCAAGGCGATCCCGCCCTACGACGAGGACGACGACCTGGGCAACGGCCCGGCCCCCGTCGTCGCCCTCAGGCGGGCTATCGCTGATGCCGACGTCCTCCTGTTCGCCACGCCCGAGTACAACTCGTCGATACCGGGTGCGCTGAAGAACGCGATCGACTGGGCCTCCAGGCCGATCGCGACGAACCCGCTGCGCAACAAGCCGGTCGCCGTGATCGGCGCGAGCACCGGGATGTTCGGCGCCGTCTGGGCACAGGCGGAGCTGCGCAAGGTGCTCGCCGCCACCGGCGCCCGCGTGACCGACGCCGAGCTTGCCGTCGGGCACGCACACGAGCGCCTCGACCACGCGGGCCACCCGACCGACGCGGCGCAGGGCGAGGCGCTGGATGACGCGGTCGGAATGCTCCTGGCCGAGCTTCAGCCGCTCGACATCGCCGCCTAGCTGCAGCCGCTACGCCGCCTGCGCGGCTGGAATGGGGAGCGTCGCGGCGATCAGCGTCCCCCCGCCCGGCGGGCTGACGACGCGCAGCTCGCCGTCGACGGCCGCCGCGCGGTCGCGGAGGCCGAGCAGCCCGGAGCTGCTCTCGGTGGACGCGCCCCCGACCCCGTCGTCGCGGACGGCGAGCCTGAGCACCGTGCCGTCGATCGCCACGAGGATCTCCGCCCCTGTGGCACCCGAGTGCTTGATCGTGTTGGTGAGCGCCTCCGCGACGATGAAGTAGGCGGTCGCCTCCAGCGCTGCCGGCAGGCGCTCGGCCGTGACGTCGACCACCACGGGCAGACGGACGCGCGCGACCAGCGCCTCGACGGCGGCGCACAGCCCGCTCTTCGCGAGCGCCGTCGGAAGGATCCCGTGCGCGAGCTCGCGCAGCTCGTCGCTGGCGCTCTCGGCGTGCGCGAGCGCCTCGTCCATCAGCGCAAGTGCCGGCCGCGGCGCGTCGCCGAGCTCCCGCAGCGCCAGCTTGAGCGAGAGCACTGTGCTCACCAGACGTTGCTGGGCGCCATCGTGCAGGTCTCGCTGGATGCGGCGGCGCGCGTCGTCGGCGGCTGCAACCACCCGCGCGCGCGAGGCCGTCAGCTCCGCGCGGCTCTGCGCATTCGCGATGACAATGCCCACAAGCTCTGTGAAGTTCGCCATTCGCTCCTCGGCGTCGGCGGGGAGGGGCATGTGCCGCGTCACGGCAACGAGCGCGCCCCAAAGGCGCCCTTCGACGACGATCGGGCTCGCGACGGACGACCGGGCTCCCGCCCTGCGCAAATGGGCGGCGACAGACCCGGGCGCGGCGCTGCCGCCGCGGTCGTCGAGGCGGACAGACCGACCCGTTCGGCGGACCGTCGTGATGGTCGCGGGGTCCTCCAGCTCGTGCTGCCGGCCGGTGCCGAGCTCGCCCGCACACTGCCCCGCGCCGGCGAGCACGGTGGCGGTATCCCCGGGCTCGAAGCGAATCACGGCCGCGTCGTCGGCGCCGAGAAGCGGCCCGATCTCGTTTGCGACCGCGGTGAAGATCTCCGTCGGCTGCGCATTCTGGGCGACCGCCAGCGCCAAGCGCCGCAGCGCCGCCTGCTCGTCGCCAAGGATGCGCAACTGGTCCCGCCGAGCGCGAGGCGCCGGTCCAGCGAGCTCGCGCACGACGAACGCCTCGTCGCGCCCAAGCGGCTCCGCGACCGCACGCTCTCCGGACGGGAGGACGAGCTCGCCTCCGCCCGCCGGCAGCACCAGCCGCTCGCCGCCCAGCCACCCTCGGGCGTCGTCCGCGATGACCCGTCCCTTCGGCGTGACGAGGGCGCGCCGGTCGCCCCTGCCCCTGATCCGGCTCTGGTAGCGCGTACGCAGGTCGGCGTCGCGCTGGTGGAGGCGATAGCTGAGGTGGCTTTCGACGGCCCGCGCGGTGGTCATGGCGATCGCAAGGCTGTGCGGATGCACATCCTTCCGCAACCCCGTGAGGTCGATGACGCCGAGCAGCTCGCCCGTCTCGGGATCGTGGATCGGTGCCGCCGAGCAGGTCCAGTCCTGAACGACCTCGACGAAGTGCTCACCGGCGAAGATCTGCACTGCGTGATCGGCTGCCAGCGCGGTTCCGATGGCGTTGGTCCCGGCGCCGTCCTCGCTCCAGAGCGCACCCTCGGTGAAGTTCATGGAGTCGGCGGCACGTGAGCGAACCGCGGCGTCGCCGTCGAGCTGGAGCAGCACACCGGCGGCGTCGCTTACCACGATCAGGTGTGCGGATTCCCGAGCGAGGCCTCCCAGACAGTCACGGATGAGCGGCGCCGTCTGCCGCAGCGGATGGAGCTCCCAGCGCTCGAGCGCCTCGGCGCGATCGCTCGCCACGGGCGCCCACCAGCCGCCTGCCGGAGCCACTCCCGCGTCGAGTGAGCGCTGCCACGAGTCCGCAACCGGTGTACGAATCCCGCTCACCGGGCCGCCGCTGAGGAAGTGCTCCCATTCCAAGCGCAGCTGGCGGGCACGAAGCGCGGGCGCGGTGTCCGCGTCGAGCGCGAGCCATTGATCGACCGGCAGCTGGACCTCAGATCGCTGCATCACAGCCATGTCCGCACGGTGAATCCCCTCGGCGACTGGAACGACTCAACTCGCCAGGCAAGCTGGCGAGCAACCCACAGCCCGGCCCCCACCCCGTCCCGCGGCACGAGGTAACCCGCCAGAGGGTCGTCGAAGCCGTCGCCGCGGTCGATGACCTCGCAGACGAACCGCCCTCGGGCGCGGCCGGCGCGGACCTCCTCGATGCCGCCGCCATGCCGCACCGCGTTCGCCGCGATCTCGGTGCCGGCGACGAGCATGTCGAGGGCCCTTGTCTCCGGCACCCGCTCGGCGGCCATGGCGTGCGCCAGCCGCTCGCGGAAGCTCTCGAGGTCGGGCCCGGCCGAGTACGAGGGAAGCTCGGGGAGCGGCTCCGGCTCGAGCGCGAGCTCGCGCAGAAGCGCACCTGGGTCCTCGAAGCGGTCGTTCGCCTCGCGGCCGTGGCCCAGCCGCTTCGAGTGGGTCCGCCAGACGGAATCAAGAATCTGGTCCGGTAGGCGGTTGGCGTCGTAGGTGCAGACGACCCACACCGGCAGGTGCGCGTACGACACGTTGCAGAGCGCCTCGTAGCCAGTCCACTCCTCCCAGGCGTCGTCCACCGGCCCGAGGCGCATGTCGGCGACGGCGCGCACCGACGGCACCTCCCGGAGACGCTCGCTGAAGGCCCCGCTGTACGCCGACAGGGCACGCGCCGGGCGCGTGTACGTGTAGGTGGTGTCGACGAACGTCACACGGTCCACGTCGGGCCCGAGCCCCTCCCGCATCCGGTCGAGCCCGGCGCGCGCGTTTGCGACCATCGCGCCCTCGCCCGCCTCGAGGCCCTCTCTCAGGAAGGCGACCGAACGGGCCACGTATTCGTCGTCGGATTCGTAGACGAACGCGTCGTGCCGTAGTGGAGCCTCAGAGCCCATGGCTTCCATTGCAAGTAAGCGCGCAGGACACGGATTCAAATACCGGCGGCCGGCGGCGCGAGAGCAGCCTCACGAAGCTTCTCGAGCGCCTCCTTCTCGATCTGCCGGATCCGCTCCGCCGTGAGCCCGAGGTCGGAGCCGATCTCGTTCAGCGTTTGGGGGGACCGGCCGAGTCCGTAGTGGGCGGACAGCACCGCCCGCTCCCGCAAGTCGAGGCCGTCGGCCAGGCTGCCGACGGCCTGGATTTCCATCGCGTCCAGCACCCGGTCGTACTCGCGCTCGGCGCCCGGGTCGGCGACGGTCTCTCCGAAGGTCCCGGCCGTGCCGTCGTCGGCCCCGAACGGCTCGTCGAAGCTCCGCGGCGCGCTGTCGACGGCCATCAGCGTGTCGATCTGGGCCCGAGCCAGGCCGGTCGCGGCGGCCAGCTCCGCGGTGGTGGGCTCCGTCCCGTGATCCTGCACGTGATCCCGGCGAGCGGCCTTGAGCCTCGCAAGGTGTCGCACGCCATGGTCCGACAGCGCCACGGGGCGCGTGACCTCGGCCACCAGCTCCTGCATCGCCTTGCGCACCCAGAACGAGGCGTAGGCCCAGAACGGCGTCTCCCTGCGCGGGTCGTAGCGCCGCGCGGCGAACAGCAGCCCGGCGACACCTTCCTGCATCAGCTCGGTGCGCTGCACCTGTCCGCCCGGGTGGAAGCGGCGGGCGAGTCCCCCGATCGCCGGCAGGAACAACTCGACCAGCTCGCGGCTCGCCGTCTCGTCCCCGCCCTCGGCCGCGGCGATCAGCTCGCGCTCGTGCCCGGGTGATAGTTGGGAGCTTTGCACCGCTAATCCTCCCAATCGGGATGCGGATTCACAGATTGAAGCACTCGCCGTATGAGGGCGTCCGGATCGCTATCCGATCGGCTGATCGTGGTCGCGTATTACAGGCACGCCGGGAGCGCGCATCCTGCGGAGCATGAGCGCCGCGGCCACCACCATCGCCGGAATCCCGATCCCCGACAGCACGATCGCCCGCGAGACGACGGAGTTCGTGCAGGACGCATCGACCCCCCTGCTGTTCGACCACTCCCGGCGCGTCTTCCTGTGGGGTTCGCTGCAGGGCGAGCGGCTCGGCCTGGACTACGACCCGGAGCTGCTCTACGTCGGCGCGATGTTCCACGACATCGGGCTCGTCGAGGGTCACCGCTCCGAGCATGAGCGCTTCGAGATCGACGGGGCCAACGCGGCGCGCGCCTTTCTGGAGCGCCATGGGCTCGCCGAGGAGCAGGTGATGACCGTCTGGGACGCAATCGCCCTGCACACCACCCCAGAGGTGCCGCGCTACAAGCAGCCGGAGGTGCGGCTGGTAACCCTGGGCGTGGAGTACGACGTCCTCGGGCTGCACTTCGACGAGCTCTCGCCGGAGCAACGCGAAGCGGTCCTCGGAGCCCATCCACGCATTGACTTCAAGGAAGGAATCGTGGAGGCGTTCTCGGCGGGCATGCGCGACAAGCCTGAGACCGCGTTCGGGACGATGAACACCGACATCCTCGAGGCGACCGTGCCCGGGTACGTGCGACCAAGCTTCTGCGACTACATCCGCAACTCGCGCTTCGAGACCTGAGCCAGCTCGGGGCATCTAGGGTGCGGGCCGCGCATGCGCCCGCGATCCGCCGTCCTGTACATCGGGCTCTTCACCGCCCTGTTTGCCGTCGGCCTGAGCTCCGCGCGGCCTGGAAGCACGTGGCGTCAGGATGTCCCGTCGACAACGGCGCCGCTCGTCTTCGGGATCTATCCCGGCGGTGCTGCCGGAACCGTCGGGCCCTCAGGCCGGGCTCGCCCTGAGGTGCCCCGGGCGCGGAGGCAGGCGCTCCGCCGCCTGCGCGGCAGCGACGCGCGGCCGTTCGTCCTGCACCTGTACGACTCGTACACACGACCGTCCGACGCTGCCGCGGTGCCTCCCCGCCTGGCCTCGCAGATCGCTCGCTATACCGCCGACAACTTCCAAGTCGAGCTGGTCCTCGCCTACCGCCCGGATGATCGCGCCGGCGACGTGGCCGGGTTCACGGACTTCGTGCGCGCGCGTGTGCGCCAGCTCGCTTCCAATCCGGACATCGCGCACCTGCAGGTGACCAACGAGGCCAACGTCGTAGAGGCGCCGGAAGCGGCAGACGGCGCATACCCGGACGCCCGCATGGCGCTCGTGCGCGGTGTGATCGCGGCGAAAACGGAGGCCCGGCGCAGCGGTCGCGCCGACCTGGAGATCGGGTTCAACTGGGCCTACCAGCGCGGCCGCGCCGAGGCGGCCTTCTTCTCCTCGCTGCGCGCGGCGGGCGGAAGCGCGTTCGCGGATGCAGTCGACTGGGTCGGCCTGGACGCCTACCCCGGGACATGGGGGCCGCTCCTGGCACCGGGCGACACGGCCGGGGCGGCACGGAGGGCGACGCTCCAGGCGATCCGGATGCTCCGTCGCAGGCTCCTTCCGCTGGCGGGCCTCCAGGGGGCGACGTTGCACCTCTCCGAGAGCGGCTACCCGACCGGGCGCGGGCGGAGCGAGGCGAAGCAGAGGATCGTGCTGCGCGCGGTGGTGCGGGCGGTCGCCGCGGCGCGCGCCAGATACGGCGTCAGCGACTACCGCTGGTTCGCCCTGCGCGACTCTGACACGAGCAACCCGAGCGTCGAGAGCCACTACGGGATCACGCGCGATGACTACCGTCCGAAGCTTGCGTTCTCCAGCTACCGCCGCCTCATCGCGAGGCTAGGCGAAGGCCGGCCTCGAAGGCCCGCTCCGCGCTGAGCGAGCTCTCGATCCGCCAGTCGGCCTCCTTGCGCACGTTGAACCAGACGATCGACTGGATGTAGGGCCGGCGCTCGATGTCCCGGAACATCCCGGTTATCCAGGCGGCCTTGTCGCCGCCGCTCTGGGCGGCCGCGACCTCGGCGAGCGAGACCGGCTTGTCGGGCGCGAGCGCGTGGAGGGCGTCCAAGGAGGGGCCGAATGCGGTGGTGAACGACCGATATGGCCTGCCGAAGACGCTCCTGTCGGCGATGAATCCCGAGAGCCCGACGACGTCCAGGAAGCTCGGGCCGGGATACTGCTCGGACCGGATGTCGCCGGCGACCGGCGACCAGACCCACAGGACGTTGGTCGCTCCGGCCCGCTCGAAGATCGCGTGAACGTGGCGCCAGGCGGCGACAAACTGCCCGGCGCGGTTGCCGTTGGTGGACTCCGCCCACGGGTACATCCGGCCGTTCATCTCCTGGGCGAAGCGCAGTAGCAGCGGCTGCCCGTAGGCCGCGATCTCCCGTGCCCAGCGCTGGATGTAGCGATCGTGCGCACCACGGATGATGTCGCGGAGCTGGAAGCCCGGCTGGGGCGTTCCGAGCGGGCGGGTCGAGTCCCACGGCTCCCAGGAGATCTCAGGCGTGCTCCCGCGGGCCGCGACATCGGCGGCCTGCCGCGGGTCGAAGTCCGCGACGTGCGCCCAGTCCGCGAACCACATGACGATCTCCGCGTGTGCGCGCGCGTCGTGCTCGAACGCGTTGACCTGCTCCAGATCGCCTGCCTGCCACGGGCGGGCGCTGTTGCGCGCCAGGGCGAGCGTGGTCACCCCCAGTTCCACTCGCGGCGGGTTGCTCGGCACTGGCCACGGCTGCGGGACGGATGCGCTCCCCGGCCGCGCCAGCTGCAGCGCGACCAGCCCGGCGATGGCGAGGACAAGCGCGCACGAGATTGCGGTGCCCGTCCAACGGCCGGCGGTCATCCGAGGGCCGTCTCAACCGGGCGCAGCACGAATACGAACGAGGCGCCGGCCACGGCGAGGATCGTCGCCAGGCCGCATAGCGCCCACGCTCGCAGGCGCAGTGCGCGTAGCAGCGCGCCGGTGGACCTCCGAAGGTCGCGGACCTCGAGCGACAGCGTGGTTATGAGGAGCACGACCAGCATCAGCGTGTTGAAGAGGACGAGCACCACATAGCCGTGTGTCCCTCCCGCCCGGTTCGCGACGTTGGCGATGTCGACCGCGGCCAGCCCAACCGCGGTGAGCGCCGCGTACAGGCCGTACAGCCGCCCCCCGGACGGCGGCCTGTCGGCACGCTTTCCCTTCGGCGTGATCATGTAGGGCCGCCTGATCCCCAGCAGGACGTTGGCCACCGCCCAGAGGACGATCGGCCACCGCGCCACCTCGAGCACCAGGGCGCGCCACGACAACCCCACCCCCGGCGGCTGGAACCAGCGTCGCGTCCACCACCACATGAGCGAGGACGTCAGGACCACGGCGAGCTGGTAGACCAGGAACTCGCCGAGGGGGGTGTTGGAGATCGGATGGTCGCTGAGCAGCGCGACGATCGGCAGGAGCCACAGCGTCGCGAGCGAGAGCGACCAGAGCATGTACCAGCTCTGCGCCATCAGGAACTGCAGCAGCTGACCCGGCGTGTACCGGCGCACAAGGTGCGGCGTGTGGTGCAGGAAGATCTGCACCATCGAATAGGCCCAGGCGAACTGCTGCCCGAGGTAGGTGCCGAAGTCCTCAGGCCCATCTCCGCGGGCGATGATCTCGGGGACGTACACGCCCGTGTATCCGGCCGCGGCGAGCACGATCGTGTCGAGGTGGTCCTCGGCGCGAGTCGGCTGGAAGCCCCCGATCTCCCGCACCGCCTCCATGCGGTAGCTGGTGTGCGAGCCGATGATGAACGGTGTGCGGCTGTTCCCGTAGAAGCCCATCTGGAGCGGTCCCTGCAACAGGAGGTCCTGCTCGGTGAGCCCTCGTGCGGGCCACGGGGCGAGGTCGGCGTACACGCTCGGCGCCTGCACCCAGCCGACGCGCGGATCGTCGAAGTATCCGAGCGTGCGCTCCAGGTAGTCGCGGCGCGGCCGGTGATCTATGTCGAGCTGGACGAAGACGTCGTAGTCGATCCCGGCGGACGCGATGTGGTCGAGCCACGCGTTCACGTTCCCCGCCTTGGTCTTGGCCTGGAACGGAGGCGAGGGCTGGTTGTAGCGCGGCATGCCGCTGCGCGTGAAGTACCGCACGCCGAGGCGGCGGGCCAGCCTCTCGACCTGCGGGTCGCCGCCCTCGTCCAGCACCCAGCTGTCGTGCGGGTACGAGACGCGCGTGAGTGCCAGAAGTTGTCCCTCGATGACCTCGAACGCCTCGTGCGAGGGCACGCACAGCGTGACCATCGCGACGCGGAGACCCGGGGCCGGCGCGATGTAGACAGGCCGCCGCATCCGTGCCACGAACAGCCAGTAGAGGCTCGGCAGCACCGTGGTCAGGTAGGCAAGAGCGAGGGTCGCGGGCAGGTACAGGCCAAGCGCCCCGCGGCGCGCGGGCGTGAGCCACCAGACCCAGAAGCTCACCACGACGAAGGCCCAGAGGGCGCCCAGCGCCGCGTGCTGCACGCGCTGGGCGCGGGAGAGCGCGGGCGTCGAGCGGACGGCCTGCGACACGGTGGTTGAGGCCATCGTGCCTCAACGCTAAGAGCTCAGACGCACGCTCCGAGGCCGTCCGCCTCTCGCTCGATACGAGGGTGTTGTCACGCACACTCGAGCGCTGAGATCTAAGCCGCAACAGCCCTTGGCCGTGCCGGAGCGAGCTGATGGCCGGCGAGCCCGGCGCGGAACTCCCCGACCGACGCCTGTCGCCTGGTCGGGTCGCCGGAAAGCGCCTGCCGGAGCACCTCCCCCACACGAGGCGGCGGATCAGCGATGAGCAGGGACGCAACGGCGGCGAGCGAGTACAGATCCGACGCGCGCGACGGCGGAGCACCGTCGAGCACCTCGGGCGCCATGTATCCCGGTGTCCCCCCGAAATCTCCAGCGAGCTCCCTAACACCATCCTCGACTGCGCTCGCGAGACCAAAGTCAGCAAGCTTCGCCGTCCCGTCGTGCTCGCTGATGAGCACGTTGCGCGGCGAGACGTCGCCGTGGATAAGGCCGCGGTCGTGTGTGTGCTGCAGCCCCGCGGCCACCTGGGTCAAGACCCGGAGCGCGCCGGCAAGCGGCTGCTGATCATGCGTCTTCGCCAGCGCCGCCGCGTGCGGGCCGCGAACGAGCTCCATGACGATGAACGGGTGGGGCTCCGCTCCCGCGTCGAGCACCGCGACGACGTTGGGATGCGACAAGCGGGCGCCCAGCTCCGCCTCGCGGCGGAAGCGGCGCACGGCGAGCATGTCCTGGCGGAAGCGCTGCGCCAGCACCTTGACCGCGACATCCCGTTCAAGGCGCTCGTCGCGAGCGCGATGGACGATCGCCATCCCGCCGGCGCCGAGGCGATCGATCGTCCGATACCGCCCACCGTAAAGCTGGTCGGCGCGGTCCACGGGTCAGGAGGTGCTGTCGAGGACCTCGAACAGCGCCGCGATGTCGCGGTGGTCGTAGCCGAGCTCCCCTGCGCGGGTCAGCGCATTCAGAGCCGCGCGCCCCGAGGGCGTCGATACGTGGAGGCGATCCGCCTCCTCCAGCGCGAGGCGGACGTCCTTGCGCATGAGGCTCACGTCGAACCAGGCTTCGTCGGGCAGCTCCCGCACGAACGGAGCGCGGGCCTTGAGCATCGGCGAGCCGATCGCGCTCGACGTCATGACGTCGAGCGCCAGCCCGCGGTCGATCCCGTCCCGCTCCCCGAGCAGCACGCCCTCGGAGAGCGCCAGCATCTGGACCGCGAGGCTGAGATTGATCGCCAGCTTCAGGGTCAGGCCGTGGCCGTTGCCGCCGATGCGCGTGGGCGTTCCCAGCTCGCGGAGGACCGGCTCGACGCGGCGATAGGCCTCCTCGTCGCCGCCGACCATGATCGTCAGCGTCCCGGCCTGCACCTGCGGGACGCTGCCGGACACTGGCGCGTCCAGCATGGCGGCCCCGCGCTCGCGCACCCGCTCCGCCAGCGCCCGGCTGGCCTCTGGGCTGACCGTGCTCAGCTCCACCCAGATCTTGCCCGACCCGAGGCCGGCGAGGATCCCGTCGCGGCCGGACGCGACCTCCTCGAGCGCCGCGTCGTCGGGGATCGACGTGAAGACGATCTCGGCGGCCTCGGCGACGTCGCGCGGCGTCTCGCACCAGCTGAGTCCCTCGTCCACCAGGTGCTGCGCGCGAGCCCTGCTCCTCGACTCCCCATGGACCGGGTACCCGGCGTCGAGGAAGCGCGCGGCCATGTTCCCTCCCATGCGGCCGAGACCCACGAACCCGAGCTCCGTCGTCGCCGTGTCGCGCGCGGCGCTCACTCCGGCATCATCTCCGGCGAGGGACCGGGCAGCGGGACGGCGCTTGAGACGATCCGATCGATCTGCTCGAGCTCGTCCGGGCTCAGGCGAAGCTTCGCCGCGCCGACGCTGTCCTCGATGTGGCGTGGACTCCGTGCGCCGACGATCGCGACCTGGACGGCCGGATTGGCGAGCGCCCACGCGATCGCAAGCTGGCTCACCGAGACGCCCAGCTCCTCGGACGCGAACCGCTCCAGCTCGCGAACGACCTGGACGTTGCGGCGGTACTCCTCGCCCTTGAAGAACGGCGCTCCGCTGCGCCAGTCGTCCGGGGCGAAGGTCGTGTCCTCGTCCAGCGCTCCGGTCAGCAGGCCGTGCGCCAAGGGGCCGTAGGCGAGCACGCCGATGTCGTGCTCGCGGCAGTAGGGAAGCACGTCCGCCTCGATGTCGCGGCGGAAGAGGTGGTAGGGCGGCTGGAGCGTCTCGACCGGTCGCGTGCGGGCGAACTCCGCCATCTGGGCGGCATCGAAGTTCGAGACGCCGACGTGGCCGATCTTGCCCTCCTGCACGAGCTCCTCGAGCGCTCCTGCGGTCTCCGCGAAGGGCACCGCAGGATCGGGCCAATGCACCTGGTAGAGGTCGATCTGGTCGACTCCGAGCGCCCGCAGGCTGTCGTCGACTCCCGTGCGAAGCCACTCAGGACTCGAGTCCCGAACGAGCCCATCGTCGGTCATGCGCAGGCCGCCCTTCGTGGCGAGCACAACCTCGTCACGGCGGTTGTCGAGATCGTCGCGAAGCGCTTGCCCGAGAACCTGCTCCGAGGCACCGAATCCATAGCCCTGCGCGGTGTCGAAGAGGTTGACGCCAAGGCCGCGCGCATGTCTGATCGCCGCGACCGCCTCGTCCGCGTCGAACTGTCCCCACTCGCCACCGAGCTGCCAGGCGCCGAAGGCGATCGGGGAAACGTCGAGCCGGGTCATTCCGAGTCTGACGGTGTCGAGTGTGCTTTCGGTCATCGTGCTCCTTACGCTGTCTGGCTCACACGGGGCCGGGCAAGTGGCGCCGCTCCGAGCCCGATCAGGGTCAGCGCGGCGAGGACCAGCGCTGCTCTGTAGGTTGGAATCACCTGCCGAATGCTCCGCGACGCCGGTGGCGCCTCCGATTCCACCCGGTTATCGCACGATCGCCGCTTCCGATCAGAGCCCCATGTCGCGACCTTACTTTGCAGCGATGAGCGGTGTGGACATCGGAGCGGTGCTGCCGGGGGTGCGCAGGATGGCGCGCAGGACGCCGCTGGCGCGGAACGGCGTGGTGGACGTCGACGACATGGAGCAGGACGCGGTCATCGGGGTCCTGCGCGCCGCCCGCACGTTCGATGCGAAGCGCGGGGCCGGCTTCGCGACTCACGCGTACCTGCGCGCCCGCGGGGCGCTGCTCGACGGCCAGCGAGCCATGGATCATGTGCCGCGCTCGTGGCGTAGCGCGCAGCGACAGGTGCTTCGCGCGCGCACCGCCCTTGTGGCGGAGCTCGCCAGGGAACCGACGCGGGAGGAGCTCGCCGGTCGGCTCGACCTGTCGACACAGGAGCTGCGCGACGTCGAGGAGCGCTGCCGCCCGGCGGCGAGCCTGACCGACCCGGTGGACCGCCAATCGACCAAGGGCGAGCAGCTCACGATGGCCGACGTCGTCCCCGATGAGGACATGCTTCCGGACGACCTCGTCGTGGCGCGCGAGGAGGCCGAGCGGCTGCACGCGGCGATCGCACTGCTGCCCGAGCGTCAGCGGTTCGCCATCCGGGCGACCTGGTTCGACGGGATCACCGTTGAGGAGGCCGCCGAGGTCCTCGGAGTCACGCCCTCGCGTGTGAGCCAGCTCCGGTCCGACGCGTTGGAGCGCCTCGGCGCGCTCGTAGCCGACCTGGCACAAGCGGCGTAAGACATCCCTCGTGACACTCGACGCAAAGCGCACCGCCGTCGTCTTGATCGAGTACCAGAACGACTTCGCATCGAAGGGCGGCGCCCTTCACGACGCGGTGCGTGATGTCATGGAGAGCACCGGCATGCTGGAGAACACGTGCCGCCTGGTGGATCGCGCGCGCGCCGCCGGGGCGACGATCGTTCACGCTCCGATCTCGTACGTCCGTGGCTACCGCGAGCTCGCCCTCCACCCCTACGGCATCCTCAAGGACGTGGTCGACGCGGGTGCATTCGTCAAGGGGGAGTGGGGCGCCGAGATCGTCGAAACGCTGGCGCCGCAGGAGGGCGACGTGGTCGTCGAGGGGAAGCGGGGTCTCGACTCGTTCGCCACGACGAACCTCGACTTCATCCTGCGTGGCCGCGGCATCACGACGATCGCGCTCGCCGGCTTCCTCACGAACTGCTGCGTCGAGTCGACCATGCGCAGCGGCTACGAGAAGGGCTACGTCGTCATCGCCCTGTCCGACTGCGTCGCGGGCACGTCGACCGAGGAGCACGCCAACGCGATCAGGTTCAACTATCCGATGTTCTCCGAGGTGATGAGCTCGCTGGCCTTCACGGAGCGGCTTCGAGGCGCCCGCGCCCCTGCGCGTTAGCTGCTGGAGAGCGGCAGCGTTGCGGCGACCAGCGAGCCGTCGCCGGACGGGCTCTCGAGCGTGAGCTGTCCACCCAGCGCGGTGACCCTGTCGGCCATCCCGACGAGGCCGTGGCCAGCCGGATCGGCGCCGCCGATCCCGTCGTCCTGGACCTCCACGTGCAGCGTGCCGTCGTGCACGGACACTCGGACCTCGGCACGTGTGGCGTGCGAGTGCTTCATGACGTTCGTCAGCGCCTCGGCCACGATGAAGTAGGCACTGGCCTCGATCTCCACCGGGAAGCGGTCGGGCGGAACCTCGACACGCACCGGCACGTCGAGCCGTGACACGACCGCGTCGATGCCCGCCCGGAGGCCGCCGCGCGTGAGGACCGTCGGCAGAATTCCGTGCGCCAGCTCGCGCAGCTCAGCGTTGCTCCGCTCTGCGTGCTGCAGCGCCTCCCCGACGAGGAGCTCGGCCTTCCCGTCCCCTCCCCCGAACGCTCGCTGAGCGAGCTTCAGCGACACGATCGTGTGGACCAGCCGCTGCTGTGCGCCGTCGTGGAGGTCCCGCACGAGGCGCCGCCGCGCCTCGTCCGCCGCGGTGACGAGACGGGCCCGCGAGGCGGCCAGCTGGTCGCGGCTGTCGGCGTTGGCGATGGCGGTGGCGAGCAGTCCCGCGAACTGCGCCATCCGCTGCTCGGTGTCGCGCGGCGGTGACGCCTCGCCCCTCCAGTTCCCCATCGCGGCTCCCCACACCCGGCCTTCGACGATGATCGGCGCTGCGACGCTCGCTCGCACACCGGACGTGTCCCCGAGCACGCCAAGGGGACCGTGCGTCCCTTCGCGATGCTCCATTCGGGCGGGCCGCTTGGAGCGACGCACCATCGTGGTCACGTTCTCGCCCCGGTGGCTGACACGCGTGCCAAGCGGCACCGTCTGCTGGTCCGACCCGTGGTGGGCGAGCACGGTGACCTCGTCGCCCCGCTCGAAGCGGTTCAGCGTTACACCGTCAGCGCCGAGCACCCTCCCCATCTCCGCCGCCACCGCGTCGAAGACCGCTGTGGCCAGCGCCCCTTCAGCGACCAGCGTCGCGACCCGGCGCAGCGCGGCCTGCTCGTCGGCGAGGCGCTCGATCTCCGTGCGTGCCTCGGCATTGGCGATGGCGGTGTCCAGCAGCGCGGCGAACTTCACCATTCGTTCCTCGGTGTCAGACGGGGGCGGCGCTTCGGTCTTCCAGCTCGCGGTGATCAAGCCCCAGAGCTCGCCCTCGACCGTGATCGGCGCGGACACGCTCGAGCGCAGGCCCGTCTCGCGGGCAAGCTCCGCGAGGGCTCCCTGCCCAGTGGTGTAGTCCTCACTC